>FUIF01003282.1_pt1 | contig 22355 bp, 35 predicted proteins | sample 1003461 | NCBI WGS metagenome assembly FUIF01 (sample SAMEA80401918, study PRJEB19352) | marine metagenome | reverse complement strand
CACCGGGTAAAAAAGTTTTTGTTGCAATGGTAGGAACAAGAGGGTATCTTGTCAGTTATTGGGATGGATTATTTCAAGAGGAGAACGACGATTGACTTATCAATATGAAGTAACTGTATTCAGAATCGTAAAGCAAGCGGTTACAGTTACGATAGAAACTGAACGAGAAATGGAGGACCAGAAAGATATGTGCTTTCTTCATGACAAAGCCGAACAGATATCAGACGGTCTATCGGGGGATGATTGGTTGGACCATGAAGTAAAAAATATATATTCTACAAGACCCCATAAAATTACGGAGGCATGAAATGAACTATCAAACTCAGGAAATCATTTCGAAACTACGGAAAGCAGGAGAAAAGATAGCAATGCAACACGCACACGGTAGCCCATACGATAGAGGATCAGCGGACAGATACTACAGCCGCAACTACAGCCCACATTGGTGGCCTAATGGAACCGGTAAAGGATACAAGGTACCGCGTGAGATGATGACTGCGGACCAGATTGCAGAGTATTTGCAGGGCTGGCGTGAACAGGAATACAGAAAGGATTGGGGGTAATGCTTAAGAAAGTGATGCGATTATTCACACCGGATGAACTTATATTCTTCATGCTGATGATTGTTCTTTTGATTATTGCGGAGGTATTCCTATGAAAGAGAAACATTTAGTTGCGTATATGGAAACCGCCTACGCATTCGCTGAGTGTAGCACGGCACGGAGGTTGAAGGTGGGGTGTATCATTGTGAAGGACGAAAGGATTATATCCATCGGATACAATGGTACACCCTCAGGGTGGGACAACAATTGCGAATCTGAGATATACAGCACGAGTGTGGGCGATAATCCGAGACTAGTGACGAAGCCTCAGGTTCTACATGCGGAGTCCAATGCGATAGCCAAGCTTGCTAGGTGTACCGAGAGCGGAGAAGGCGCGACGATAGTGTGTACTCATGCACCTGCATGGAGTGTGCCAAATTAATCTTGCAATCTGGGATCATCCGTGTTATATATTCAGAAGACTATAGAAGCACGGAGGGTCTGGAGTTCCTGACTCAGGGCGGCGTCCATGTCGTCCAAGCTAAGATGGAGGTTATAGACGTATGAATAAAGTTAATTGTAAATCTTTTTTAATCTTTGATGACAAGTGCGAAAATTACTATGTTGCGAGAAGAAAAGAAGATGAAATCGAACAAAAATTCCGCGACATGGTAGTGGGAGAGGTTCGCATGTTGACTGAAACTATAGGTATAGAGAGGGAACAATGAATAAATTTTTCCTACAAAAGGAGAAGAACATGGAACGTATGAGAATTATTTCCAAGGAAGGAAGAAAGTGGAAAGTCCAACATTCTGATGGTCAGGTTACATATCACAAAACCTTGAAGGCGGCTAAGTCTTACGAACATCAGTTAGTAGTCTTTGATCCTTTCCCTGAAGCACCTCTTGAAGGAGAAGAAGAACAATGAATATATTCTACCTACACGAGAACCCGGAACGCTGCGCCGAGATGCACTGCGACAAGCACGTGGTCAAGATGATACTGGAGACTGCCCAGCTACTCAGCACAGCGCACCATGAGATCGACGGGGAGCCTAGCATTGAGTGCTACAAAGCAACGCACAAGAACCACCCCAGTGCGGTGTGGGCTAGGGAAAACCGTAGCAATTACATATGGTTGTGGAATCTTCTTAATAGTTTGTGCAAGGAGTACACGAAGAGATACGGAAAGGTTCACAAGACCGAGAGGATCGGTATGGTGAGGGACTTGGGCAACTGTCCATATGAATTACGCAACGGTCCCTTCACTGATCCACCTCAGTGTATGCACGACTACTGCAAGGTGCCTGAGAATACCATCATGGCGTACCGTAACTACTACATCAACGAGAAATCTTACATGGCCCGGTGGCAGTTTACATCAGAACCAATCTGGTATACCATCGGCATGGCCGCACAAATGAAGGAGATTGCATGATGCCTAAGAAATACAACTGGAGCTACGAAGAAAAGATCACCGCCGAGGAGTTTCTATTGCGACTTGTTCCTATGGTAAACGGTCCCGTTCGGACACTATGGGAGTGTGATGGGGATATGTTTATGTCTGACTACGCCGTGCTATGCGATGCAGCGGCACGTCTGAGAAACTATGAGGACCAAGTAAATACCAAAGAAGAGGACAAGTAAATGCGATGTAAAATCTGTGATGTTAAACTAAATAATTCAGAATTACTTCGAAAGGATATCGACGGTAATCACATGGACACCTGCAACAAGTGCATCGGTGCCATCTATGAGAACACGGATGAGTTCGATTTTATTCTGGATGTAAACTCAGTGCTTGACAATGAGGAGGAAGATGTGTAAGATACTAAGGTATCCTAAGGGGATAGATTATTAATCATTAATGTTATTCTCCCTAGGATACTTAAGAAATCTGGGATGTCCCATAATTTAGAAAGGATTGGTTATGTCTATCAAAGATGGTCGTCGTAAGGCACCGAAGAAGAAGAACCCTGTCGCTCGTGATATGCACAAGTTCAACAAGCGGAAGGTCTTCCGTAGCCAGAAGAGCAAGCTGGTAACTGAAGCAGTCGATGAGGAACTGAAGGAGTACATGAGGGGTGACTACGATGGATAAGGTATGGATTGTCTTTTCATATGACGGGTACGACAGTTCCAAGGTTCTCAAAGTCTTCACGTCCGAGGAGATGGCATTGGAATATCGGGACTACGTTACCAAGGTAGGAGATGAGAGGTGGAATGGTTTCTATGTTAAAAAGTTTTCGGTTGAGAAAGGTAGTTGACAATGGAATTTTTTTCCTGTAGTATAATGGGTGTAGTATGAACGCAATGTATGACACAATAGAGGAGTGTTGAATATGATTACAGAAGGAACAGTTGCTTTTTCGAACCTTGAAGAGACGGAACGCTACAACGGACAGGACACTGGGAAGTATTCCATCGTCCTCACGCTGGAGCCTGACGAAGCAGCCAAGCTGGCACAGGAGGGAGTCAAACTCCGTGAGTACAAGAACCAGCCGCAGCGTAAGTTCGTCACCAAGTTCTCCGGGTTCCCGGTGCTTGATGCGGAAGGAGATCAAATCTCCAAGTACATTCCGTACGGCTCCAAGGTTCGAGTGATGTGGGAACCGGGCAAGCCCCACCCGCAACACGGCGTTGCTCCGTACTTCAAGAAGATCAAAGTTCTTGAGATGGCGGAACAAGTCGGAGCGGACGACGAGGACTTCTGATGGGGGAGTCCACCTTCATCGGCAAGGCTCCGTGTCCATCATGCAGAGAGAGTGGCGAGGACAAGTCAGGTGACAACCTCGCAGTCTACGATGATGGGCATGGGTACTGCTTCAAGTGTGGTCATGTGGTGTCGGGGGGATCAATCGATCCCTCCACACTGCCCACAGAAAATCTGGGATCATCCCATAAAACGAGAGGACTAGAAATGGTTGGTGTATCAGGACCAATTAGTGACAGGAAGATATCCCAGCGGATCGTTGAGAAGTACGGCGTGACGCTGGAGCATGACAGAGAAACTGGTCAGACACTCAAGCACCACTACCCCTACCACGAACAGGGTGGTGATGTAGTCGGAACCAAAGTACGCAACTGCCCAAGCAAGGAGTTCTATACCACGGGCACATTGGAAGGCACTGGTCTGTTCGGACAGAATGTCTGGAGCAAGGGCGGTAAGTTCGTGACTGTTACCGAGGGTGAGATAGATGCTATGGCTGTGGCTGAGATGTTCGATGGGAAGTATCCCGTCGTCAGTCTGAAGCGTGGTGCAGCGGCAGCATCGAAGGACATCAAGGAAAGTCTGGAGTGGCTGGAGACGTTCGAGAAGGTAGTCATCTGCTTTGATAATGATGCGGCTGGAAAGAAAGCATCTCAGGAAGTGATGTCTATCTTCTCACCGGGCAAGGCCAAGGTGGTGTCCCTCCCGCTCAAGGATGCAGGAGAGATGCTACAGCGTGGTAAGGTGCAGCAGTTCGTGAAGTCATGGTGGGGAGCGGAGGAGTATAAACCTGCCGGTGTCATCTCACTGTCTGACGAGACTTGCTGGGATGCGTTCGTCAACCGTGGCAAGGCGGAGATTATCCCCTTCCCTTCCTCGTTTGGTACGCTCAACAAGATGATGAACGGTGGCATGGGGGCAGGGGAGGTGACCGTGATCGGTGCCTTAACATCTGTAGGTAAGACCACTTTCGTTACTAACCTGTTGTACGGTATGTACAAGGAGACGAACCGAAGGATCGGTGCGGTGTTCCTTGAGTCATCCATCGGTGAGACTACGGAGAACGTGGTCAGTGTCGTGGGTGGTGTGAACATCAAGCAGATACCGGAGGAGGAACGGGACTACAGTGGTTACCGTAAGTTCTACGAAGAGGTGAAGGAGAGCGACAGGATTCATATCGATGACCACATGGATCATCTGACATTGACGACCTGTTCTCTCGTATGCGCTACCTCATCAAGGGACTAGACTGCGAAGTGATTATCCTTGATCCTCTACAGGCTGCGGTGCAGTCCAACGAGAACGGGTTGATCGATGACTTCATGGACAGGTGCTTGAAGATTGCCAAGGAAACCAACGCGGCTATCATCATCGTGTCCCATCTGCGTAAGCCCAGTGTCAAAGACCCTCACGATGTCAACGAGTACGACATGAAGGGGTCCGGGTCCATCAACCAGATAGCATTCAACACGCTGCTACTCAGCCGCGACAAGCTATCTGACGATGACTACACTCGTAACTGTACCAAGGTGCAGCTTGTGAAGTGCGTCGCACAGGACGGACAGGACATGCTGGCTGGCTGTACTACGAGATGGACACAGGACGTATGGTGGCCGGTGCAGCACCTGAAGTGCATGGGGTTGCCGATGAAGAATTCTGATCTAGGAAAGCTGAACCGTTCTCTGTACATAAAAATGCGTACCAACTACGCCTGTGAGATATGCGGAGGTACGTATCCTGAGGAGGTTCTTGAGTTCCACCATCGTGATCCATCGAAGAAGGAGTTCGGATTGAAGTCTTCCAAGTGGAGGTCACACAGGTTGAACAAAGAACTCTTTCAAGAAGCAGCGAAGTGTGCTATACTATGTAGTAACTGCCACAGGTTAGAACACGTAGCTTTGAAAAACGGTGAGACACTGATCCATGACAAAGAAGCTTATACTCGATATCGAAACTACCGCTTTGCCCGTAAGCAAGGTATGGATGGTAGGTACGATGGAACTGACTACGAAAAGCAAGAAGAATTTTTTGAAACCTTATGCAGAAACTGCACAGATACAGGAGGAGATTGATGATGTGGACATTGTTATCGGTCACAATATCATTAATTTTGATAGGCCCGTTCTAGAAGAACACCTTGGTATCTCGTTCGATAACGTACAGGTAATCGACACTCTGGTTCTCTCGCGTCTGTTCAACCCACAGCTAGACGGAGGACATTCCCTGAGAGCATGGGGTGAGCGGCTTCACTTTGAGAAGGGTGACCACGATGACTGGACCAAGCTATCTGACGAGATGATTAAGTACTGTGAGCGTGACGTAGAGGTGACTGCCAAGCTGTACACTACCCTCTGCGAAAGGCTTGCTCAGTTTCCCGGCGAGTCCATCGAACTGGAGCATAAGGTTCAGGAGATCGTGTCTCAACAGGAACGCAAGGGTTGGGTGCTTGACCTTGAGAAAGCTTTCGATATCCAAGCACGTTTGAAACAGAGAAGTATGGAGGTTGAAGATGAAGTACATAAAAGGTTCACGCCGCTACCGGTATTTGTTAAAAAAGTCCATCCAAAAACTAAGAAGGACGGTTCCCTTAGTTCTGTTGGCCTTCGCTTTCTTGGGGATTCTATCGATACCGTTGGTGGCACATTTTCACGCATAGACTGGCCTGAGTTTAATCTAGGTTCACGTCAACAGATCGGTAGGCACCTGAAGTTCTACGGGTGGGAGCCTTCTTCTTTCACGGAGAAAGGTCATGCCATTGTTGACGAGAGTATTCTATCTGAGGTGGACATACCCGAAGCCAAACTAATCGCTGAGTATCTACTGCTACAGAAGAGATCAGCACAAGTTCAGTCTTGGATAGAAGCGGTAGAGGAAGACGGCAGAGTGCATGGCAGGGTCAATACAATCGGTGCAGTCACAGGACGGATGACGCACAGTAACCCTAACATGGCACAGGTTCCTGCCTCTTACTCTCCGTATGGTACAGAGTGCCGCGAGTGCTGGACAGTACCGAAAGGTTTTAAGCTTGTGGGTATAGATGCCGCTGGCTTGGAACTTAGAATGTTAGCCCACTACATGAACGATGAGGAGTACACACATGAAGTCACGAACGGAGACGTACATACAGCAAACCAGAAAGCTGCTGGCCTTTCAACAAGAGACAACGCTAAAACTTTTATCTATGCTTTCCTCTACGGCGCAGGAGATGCCAAGATCGGAAGCATTGTCGGTGGTTCTCGAAGAGACGGAGCAGAACTTAAAGAAAAGTTTCTCTCTAACACACCATCTCTTCGAACTCTACGGGAACGAGTCATACGGGCAACCAAGCGGGGCCACCTCAGAGGACTAGACGGTAGACGATTAATAATCCGAAGTGAACACGCAGCCTTGAATACACTTTTACAGTCAGCCGGTGCAATAGTTATGAAGAAAGCATTGACAATACTAAATGAGTATGCTATCATACATGGTATAGACTATAGCTTTGTTGGTAATATCCATGATGAGTTTCAAGTTGAAGTCAGAGAAACTCAGGCAGAAAAGTTTGGATGGTTGGCAGTAGAGTGTATCAAGGCGGCGGGTGACAGGTTGGATTTGAGATGCCCACTGGACGGTGAGTACAAAGTCGGACACAACTGGGCAGCTACCCATTAATCTGGGACATCCCATAAAATAGGAGATACCTATGTCAACCAGAGAGCTTAGACGGTCACAGTTTGATACATTGGGGTTGAGTTACGTAGAAAAGAAAAACAACTTTATAGTAGAAGACACGGTTCGAATTGCTCCTGTAAAAAATAGGTGGTGTTTCCTGAAAAGAGAGCATGAGTGGTTTGGTTTTGACGACCTCAGAGATTTGTTAAACATAATAAAGACAGGAGATTGAAATGAAAAGTATCGACACTCTCGTAGAAGATATCTATACCCTGATGAAGGATCGTAACTCTGACAAGGGTGTCGATGTTGAAGCTGAGATCGACAAGTTCGGTGAGGCAATGAAGGATATCATGCGTAAGGAGTTTCTTCCTACCTCCGGTCCCCGTGACGGACGTAAGCTTCGCCTCTCATCTGTAGGCAAGAACGATCTGGTCCAGTGGTTTGCATACAACGGCTACCGTGGTGAGCGTATCAAGCCCTACACCCTCATCAAGTTTATGTACGGACACATGATTGAAGAGATGCTTCTTCTGTTCACCCGTCTGGCTGGACATGAGGTAACCGATGAGCAAAAGGCTGTATCTGTTGGTGGTGTCGTAGGTCACATGGACTGTAAGATCAATGGCATTGTGACTGACGTTAAGTCTACCACCAAGTACGGACTCATGAAGTTCAAGGACCGTACACTAGCAGCCAACGACGACTTCGGTTATGTCGATCAGATCAAAGCGTATGCTCATGCAGAGGGAGAACGTAAGTGGGCATGGCTTGCAATGGATCGTGACAGCGGTAAGCTTGCTGTCCTTGAGTACGACCTTGATAACGAGGACGATCCAATGCACGAACACTTTTCAGAAAGCATAGAGGAAAGGATAGAACACGTAAAAAAGTGCGTAAAGCAGGAAGACCGACCCTCAAGATGCTACTCTCCACAGGAGGATGGGAAATCAGGAAACTTAAAACTCTGTACTACCTGCTCTTACTGCCAGTACAAGAGAATTTGTTATCCAGAAGTCCGCGCCTTTCATACTGGCTCTGGTCCCAAGTTCTTAACTACCGTCGTAAACGTACCAAAAAATCGAAAGGGTAATGCCTACCCTGAGATCAACCTAGACCAAGAGGAGAACAACTATGATTGAATTTAAAGTAGTCAACACGCCCCGACATGATCGCTTTGAGGAGCAGATAACTGCACTGTTGAATGACGGATGGACTCTCCAAGGTAGTCCTTTCGTGTCCCAGACAGGCGGCATGACTCAGGCTCTGATCCGTGAAACCAAAGCTACGCGGTCTAAGAAAAGTGCCTCCGAAGTATCGGAATAACTTTGAGAAAACAGCGGGACTCCTTCTAAAGGATCACTGTAAGTACGAACCTGAGAAAGTCCCCTACGTCGTCCATCGGAATTACATCCCTGATTTTGTAGGTCGTAACGACAAGAACAGGATTGATATTCTAGTGGAAGCTAAAGGTTTCTTTAGAGTAGGGGACACTCAGAAATACAAAGCCATTAGGGACAGTCTCCCTAAGAAGAAGCAGCTAGTCTTCCTTCTTTATAACCCCAACAAGAAACTGAGGAAGGGTAGCAAGATGACGATGGCTGAGTGGTGTGAGAAGGAGAAGTTCAAGTGGTATACCTTGGAGGATATTACAGATGCCTTTACCAATTAAAGAGTTTATTGAGAGACTATCAGAGGTAACTGATCCTCCTCTGTTGTGCGAGTTGCTGGGGTTGTCTAGTCAGGATATTCTAGAGAGGTTCTCAGATGTTCTTGAGGATCGTATCGATGTTCTAAGAGAAATTTATGACCTTGACTTTGACGACGTTATGTTGTATAATAGGGAGTACGACGAATGAATGTTGAACTGATAGACAATATGGGTTCTGATCTCACTGTCGTAAATGCTGCCAGAGTTTCATTTGATAAAGGTTCCGAGTGGAACTTTTGGAATGACGATGGTATCGTAAAAAAATACATGAAGCCTAAGGATGTTGATCTTATAGGTTACCTCGCCAAGCACAAACACTGGTCCCCCTTCAGCCACCCCCAGCTACAGTTTAGAATCAAGGCTCCCATCTTCGTAGCCAGACAACTGGGTAAGCATCAGGTGGGTCTAGCTTGGAACGAGATATCCCGTAGGTATGTCGATACTACTCCTGAGTTTTTCTTTCCAGAGGTGTGGCGGAAATACTCAGAGGACAAGAAGCAGGGATCGTCCAATGAGATCATAGACATCAACCCTAAAAATCTAATGACGGACCCTTACCAATCGTCTGTTGATAGAGCTTTGTGGACCTATGACTATCTTCTCGAAAAGGGTGTGTGTCCTGAGCAAGCTAGGATGGTGCTACCACAGGCAGCTTATACGCAGTGGTTCTGGACAGGTTCTCTCTATGCCTTCTCTCGTGTCTGTAATCTGAGGATGGCCGAGGACAGTCAGGAGGAGACGAGAGAGATAGCCAAGGGTATTGACAAACACTGTGAAAAGTTGTATCCTAATAGTTGGACAGCCTTAAGAAGGAGTGAGTGATGAAACGTGATGATATACTGGATCAAGCCAAGGAGCTTATCAACGGAGATCGTAAGAAGGACTACGGTAACGCTTGGTTAAACCACAAAAGGATTGCAGATTACTGGTCTAATTATATTGATAACGATACAAAGTTTACACCAACTGACGTAGCTGTTATGATGATGCTGGTTAAGATTGCAAGGGTTCAGCATTCCTACACAGACGATAGCTTTGTAGACATATGTGGATACAGCGCACTTGCGGGAGAGATGTCCCAGATTGGAGAGAAGTGATGGCAATGGAAGAATACATAGAAGAAGCTTACTTCAAGGCTTTGGTAGACGAAGGACTAGACCCTGATGTTCTGTGCTTTATAGAAGAGATGGCAGCAATAAACCATAGAACAGTTACTTACTTTATTATGGAAGCTCTTGAAGATTTCAAAGCACACTTGGATCAAGATGAACAATTCTCAGAAATCACTTTCACTTCCCACCACTGAAACTAAAGTATGCTTAGGCATATGCAAGCTTGAAGGGGATGTCTGCATAGGGTGTGACAGAACCATCGAAGAGATTAAACGAAAAGGAGAAAGCCAGATATGTACGGAAGAAACTCAGTAGGACCACTAGTCAAACCATGTGACGATCTTCACGCTATGAAGTATCGTCTTCAGAACGAGAGCTTTGAAGAAGCCATTAACAGACAAGCAGGAGTAATGTCGGATGATGAAGAACATCGTAGGGCGTATAAAGAGATCACTATGGACATGCGGTTCCTCGCTGCTGGCAGAGTCCAATCTGCTATGGGAAGTCCGAGGGATGTTACGGCGCTTAACTGTTTCGTCAGTGGAACAATTGAAGACTCTATGGACTCTATCATGCAGAGAGCTTCTGAAGCGGCTGAGACAATGCGTCGCGGAGGTGGGATTGGCTACGATTTCTCTATTATTCGCCCTCGCGGTTCTCGCATTGTATCTCTTGATAGTTCTGCTAGTGGCCCTGTATCGTTCATGCACATCTTTGATGCAGTATGCAGGACGATAGTATCAGCGGGTCACCGTCGTGGTGCCATGATGGGTATGCTCCGTGTCGATCATCCAGACATTGAAGAGTTTATCCGTGCTAAGAAGAACGACAAAGACCTGACCAACTTCAATGTCAGCGTGGCTGTTACCGATGAGTTCATGAGGGCGGTGGAGAAAGGTGGTAGCTTTGATCTCCAGTACAGAGGTGAGAAGTACCGTACCATCGATGCTCGTATGCTGTGGGATGAGATCATGCGTAACAACTGGGACTGGGCAGAGCCGGGTGTGATCTTCATTGATCGTGTCAACGAGGACAATCCTCTGAACTACTGTGAGACTATCGCAGCAACCAACCCCTGCGGTGAGCAACCGCTGCCTCCCTACGGTGCCTGTCTTCTTGGTTCATTCAACCTTGTTAAATATGTTGAGGACGGGAAGTTTAACTTCAACAGGATGAAGGCTGATATCCCCCATGTGGTACGTGCTATGGATAATGTCATAGACCGTACTAAATATCCCCTTGAGGAACAGCATAAGGACCATCAGGATAAGCGTCGTATGGGTCTGGGTATCACTGCCCTAGCAAACACCTTCACGCTTCTAGGGATGTCCTATGGCTCTCCTGAGTCCATTCAGTTGACGAAGAAGATCATGAAGACACTGACCTACACAGCCTATGAGGCAAGCTCTGATCTTGCAGTAGAGAAGGGATCGTTTCCTCTGTTTGAGGAAGAGGGTTATATGGCTAGTGGTTTCATCTCTCGACTGCCTAAGGACTTGCAGGACAAGATACGGAAGCAGGGTATCCGCAATAGCCACCTGACTTCCATAGCACCCACAGGTACGATCAGCTTCTGTGCCGACAACGTGTCCAGTGGTATTGAACCTGTGTTTGCCTATGAGTACGACCGCACAGTTCAGCTACCCGAAGGTCCGATTGTGATGAAGATGAAGGACTATGTGTGGAATATGTTTGAGAAGAAAGGAGAACAGACGAGCGACTTGACGACTGACGATCACCTCAACATTCAGATCGCAGTTCAACCGTTCATTGACAGTGCTTGTTCAAAGACCATCAATGTCGGTGATGCTGTTACGTTTGATGAGTTTAAGGATGTATACCTGAAGGGATGGAAGGGTAAACTCAAGGGTGTTACTACCTTCCGACTAGCCGGTAAACGCTATGGTATCCTGAACGTCAGCGAGGAGAAGGATACTGATGAGGGTGCAGCCTGCTTCATAGACCCTGAGACAGGCCAGAAAGAATGCGGCTAGGTTTTATTACGCTTTCTACCTGACGCAGTGACAGACCAGTTTACCCTGCCGGGACCAGTCTTCTTACCAGCCTCCATCTTGGATATACGGGAGGCTACGGACTTAGGTCTACAGGCAGGGTAAGCTCGTTTGTCGTTCTTACCGCTGCGCCCACAGGGCTTCCCTGTCTTAACGTCAGTCCATTCCTCACCAAACCATTTTCCTAGACCACCTTTAGCCACGTTTCCTCGCCTTCATCTTAGCTGTCTTCGATAGTTCTCCGAAGTGGTACAGACGTTTGCTGGTCTTGCCATGAGTTTTACCTGAGTGTAGCTGACCATTAGGCATCTTGTGCATACCACCTTTGTGTTCCGTTCCATCTCTGAAGTAGTGCTTTACACCTTTAGCCATCACGCTCTCCTCTTCGCTTTTGTCTTTCTCTTGACACGGTTATCGGCACCTCGCCAAGTTCCACCCATTCTCTTGTATTCCTTTGCAGCCCAAGCGTTTGCATAGGCAGACGGATATACCTTGAACTTTCGTTTAGCCTTGGCTTTTGCCTGTGACCATTTAGCTGGGTCATTGGGTACCGATTTACTTTTAGCCATTACCGTTCCTCTTCATCATCTGATTTCAACACTGCCCTTGCTGTTCTGGTGGGTCCGAATAACCCTACATCCTTGAGGATTCTTGAGTAGTCTTTGCTTTCTGGTTTAGCAGCCGCTGCTGCCTGAATTAATAAAAACTGTGGTGTACTCATTCCCGGTGGTACTTTGAGAGAGGGGTCTACTCCGGGAAGTTTAGAGAGTTTCTCTATTACATCCTTAGCCTTGGTTTTTCTTTCTACTCTTCTAGCTTCTTCAGCATCTAAAACTTTTTTACTGACTTTTTTAACGCCGTCTCCTTTCATTAAAAGGTCAAATGTTATTGGAGTAGAAACACTTATCATTCTATCTGCACCGGGAGCTTTCATAAATGTAAGATCATGCTCATCGTTTACAAAGCTAGTCATTGTCCCATCTTTTTTAATAGCTGTCATGTTGTTTACACCGCCAAGTTCAAAAGCATCTGATTTAAATGAACCTGTAACAATAGCTGGTTGCCCCTTAAGAACTTCTTCAGGATTTCTTACGCCAACTTTGTTTGCTTGTAAAGATTCAAGAAACTCTTTGTCTGTTTTAAATTTTTTACCATTAAAAACTTTTTTCATCTGACCACCAGTAAGGCCACCAAACACAGGCTTGTTAAACATCTGACTTAAATTACCCGCTGCTTGAGTAACTGGCCTTCTTACGGTCATCTGGTATTTTTTCTTTGGGTTTATATTTTGTATGTCTTTTTTACTCATTTCTCTAAAGACGCTGTTTAAATCTTTTCTAGTTAAATTAGTAGCTCCTTTAACAGCATCATAGTATTCTTTTGCTCCGAATTTATCAGCAAAAGCTACCTCATCGTATCCTTCATAAGCCTTTCTAAAAGGAGATGGATCACTGTATTGACGATCAAACATCAGAGATTGTCTTTGCTGTCCTGTAGCTTTCTTAGCTAAGGTTCTTATAGCTGGATTTCCTTTTTTATACTCTGACATAAATTGTTTAGCTACTCTAACGTCTGGAACTGAAAGACGTGTTTCATTAAACAAGCCCCTAGCAGTGGGACTGTATCTTGCTTTGGCTAAATCTAAGCCCCCTCTTATTGCTCCTGCTCCCATTCCATATAATTGTCCGGGTTTTCCTCCTGCATAGAATTTTGGAAGATAATTAGGAGCTTGGGGAATTGCCTGTCTAAGGTTTCTTGTAAGACTACCAGAGGGTACAAAAGGTAACAAGCCGCCAGCAAACAGACCGGCATTAAGCAATGTTGGGTTTCTAAAAAGTTCTACTGCATCAGCAACGCCGCCTACTATGTCTCCTACTATAGGAAGAGGGGAGGTAACCAACGCAGCCTTGTCTAAAGTAGACATGTTTTCATAAGCATCTGAGGCTATCTTTCGATAGTCGATGTTTGGACGAGGCATGTTATAAGCAGACATCAATTGCTGCTGACGCAGTTCTCTAGCTGCTGCCCTTCTCCTCTCTTCTTCTCTAATGCTCATTACTCAGCCATCCTTTCCCTCTCACGGCGTTCTATAGCTTTCTCAGCACCACCGCCAAACCACATATACGCAAGATCACCAAGCACAGGAATGTTCTTTAGTATCTTAAGCTGCTCTGAGTCTTCATCAGTAAGGTCTACAACACCCTTACCTATGTTATCAAGGAGTACAAAAGGAGGTGCTAGGGTAGAAACAACAGCTTCTCCAACTTCACCTTGGCTGATATACTTAGTAGCGGTATACTTGCTAAGGCCATAAACTCCGAGGAGTGACCACAGTGCTTCTGTGGGTAGCTCTTCAGGTTCTAACAATTCCTCTCCACGCATAATCATACGAACCTGATTAACGCCCAACCCGGAGAGAGACAAGTAAGCACCAAGTCTGAAAGCAGTCATAGCCGCTTGCATCTTATTGCCTTTCTTATACTCCTGTATGATATTCCTCCTGACAACATCCATCTGCTTAAGAGTAAATGATTTAAGCATGTACAAAATTCTAAGATGTTTATTTAATGCACCGGGAGGTAGTTCAGAAAAAGATATAGGTTGTAAGTCTGAAAGCTCATTGAACAACAGAAACTCAATATCTTCTGTAACCCTGTTGTTTTTTAGGTCATCAACTACAGAGTCCATGTTGTCAGGAAAAGTGTTAGCCCATTTATCTCTAAACTTTTGTTCACCCTTAGCAGTTCTTACAAGTTTTCTGTTAAACTTATAAGACGCATTGATAGCAGTTTCTTTACCTAAACGGTCTACAGCTTTAAATCCTGAGTATTTGAATGTTTTCTCAAGTGCTTTAGCAAACAGCCCCGGATCACTAAACTCTTTAGATATCTGATCTTCAATTACCTGAGTTATCTTAATTCTCTTTGGTAAAACTAAAGATGTAAAGGTATTCCAAGAACCTTTCAAAGCAGCATTAATAGCTACGTCGCCTAGCTGAACAAGGGCAGAAGCAGGGTTAGCGATGGTATACATATACCCAGCTTCTCTTATAGTAGACGAAAGTTTACCCATAGGAGTTTCACCGTCCACAAACCTAGCGGTAAGCAAGTCCTGAACCTTTTGAGAATCAGCATGGTTAAGTTGTCTTAATGATTTATCCTCAGTGATTGCTTTTCCTATGCTATCTCTAAAGTTAATTGAACCATCTTCGTTCTCAACCATAGCAAACTTCTTTCCCTTACCACGGGCAAACTGTCCAAAGAAGTTATTCATCTCTGTTCTATTCACTGCGCCACGAATATAGTTTTCCAGTGCTACTTCAGGGGCAGCGTAATAAGGCAATAGGTTATTATCTACATCTACGCTACGTGTCTTGAGAAACCGAGGTGCTGGCTTATCAAAGCTGGGCGCACGTCCCCTGATAACTGCGTTATTGATAGCATCCCTAGTTGATGGAGCAATATCTGAAACATTAATGCCCTTTTGTTTAGCATAAGCAGCTTGTGCAGCCCTAAAGATATTTTCCCTTTCAGAACCAAGAGCGGTTTTTAAACCATCTAGGTTATTAACTAACCGGGGAAAATAGTTATCAAGCCCTTCAAAGTTATATTGATCTTTAAGTTCTTCTCTAAATTCACCGAGAACATTGCGAACCTCTTGAAAGTTTTTTGCTAAACTAGGATCAACTCTTTGCATTAAAGCTTCTGCCCTAGCAAAACCCCTGCTTTCTCCGTTAGCAAGTTCTCTGGCAATTTCATTTTTAACTGGATTGTTTCTTCCAAGAGCTTTCATACCTTCTTGAAAAGGTCTTACCCTACTGAGGAGTTCTTGAGTTCTCCGTTGTAATCTAAACTCATGATTTCTAAGGCGACTAGCTGCTAGAGGTGAGAGGTTTAACAGGTTGGTATGAAGAACACCTATGTAGCTATCCATAGCGGCGCTTTTAAGACGAGACAATGCACTGTCATTTGCTATTGCTTTAGTCGGAGAAAACTCAGGAACTGCTCGTTCAACAATGTCTTCAGTAGTTAGACCAGTTGTTTTGAGAGAGTTAATAAATTTTCTTTCTGGTACTCCAGCCTCCGCAGCAAGCCTTGGAATGTTCTCAGAATTGACAGTTCCCCAAGGAGACGCAAGTTCTCTATTAACCACTTCCTGTACTTTATCAACAGACTTACGGGCAGAGGATTCAACAATCTTTTTACCCGCATAAGTAAGACCACCAGCGGTCAACGCACCTACACCGGTCATCACGGCCATCTTACCGGGGTCTACCTCACCCTTCTCAGCAATGTCTTGAGCGGCGCTATAACTTCCACTAAGAAGACCGCCACCAATCACAGCACCTTTAACTCCAGCACCAAAAGGAATTAACGTAGTTGGGTCTGCAAGTTCACCTACAATGCTTCCCATTGTTCCTGAAAAACTATCGGGATCAGGCTGAAAAGAAACTCCAAACTCTCTGGCTAGTTCCCTCTCTTTTGCACGTAGAATCATTTCTCTACGTTCTTCGGAACTAGCTTCAGCAAAGTTCTCGCCATATTTTATCCTAGAACTTTCTTCAGGATTCCAGTTTTTATCTCCAGTAGATAACCAAAAATCATAACCAGTATAGATAGTTCCGATATCCTTAAGATATCCCATCAAACCGTTTGATTTTGTAAAGTGATAATTAAACTGTTCCAAGGAAGAACTTGATCTGGTCTTTTCTACACCCTTTCCTTCGATGTACCTGTCTCCCGGTTCAACACCGCTCTCCTGCATCCAAGGATTTACATCTATATCAGCCTGAGTTATCTCAGTTCCTAAGTCTTTTCTTTCCTGAATTTTAGAGTATTTACGCAATAGAGTACCGTCAGGAGTAATTTCATCTCCCGGCATAACTCCATACTCCTGATACTCCTGATTGTTCTGAATATCTTGGAGGGTTAATACAATGTTTTCTTCAGCCACTGTTTATCAATTCCTTACGTCTCATTTGACCTCTAGGTCTGTTAGTAGTAGGAGCTAACATTCTCTCTTCAGTTTCCCTAGCTCTTTGGGCAGCTCTTTTACGCGCTTGCTGCCTTGCTGTTGCTGAAGGAACTTCTGGTTTTAAAGGCTCTTCTGTTGCTTGAGAAAGTGGAGGAGCTTCTTGCTGTGCTGCAACATTAGGATAAACTTTCCCTTTTCCTTTAGAAGATGTTTGTGGTGTTATATTTAGAGCAGCTAAGAGAGCAGCATCAAAAGTTCCACCCCTTCTTCTAAACTTATCGCTACTATAAATTTGTTTTACCCTGTTAGCTAAGTTTGTATATTCATCTTTTTTAAGACGGCTTAACACACCCGTACCATAAAACTTTTCAGCAGCACTTTTCAAAGCAGAATTTGTAGAAAGACTAGATTTTACTCTGGCTACTTCAGAAGCAGTAGCCGCTGCTATTTCGTCGGGTGGATCAACTTTAGATAAATTTTGTTTTAATTCTTTAATTCTAAGTTCCTTCATTTCCTTCTCTAAAGGAGCCATTGTTTTGTCCTGTTCTTCTTTACGAACTGCTCTAGCTTCTCCTGCTTCAGCCCTTCTCATGGTTCCCATAGATGCTGCTTGCTGAAGAAACTCTTTAGCTTCCTGCATATACCCACGACGCATAAGTTGAGTGTAACCTATTTTAACTTCATCTTCTGTTATGTTACCATCCGCAGCAAACCCCTGAAGAAGTTGCATCATCTCGTTACGATCTTTATCCCGCTTCATAGCCAGAGACAACCGAGGGTCTTGAGGCATCTTCATACCAAACAATCCTGCACCTGCTCTGGCAAGATCACCAACACTCTCGCGCATACCTTGCTGCGCTCGTGCCATAGAAGCAACAATCGGGTCCATGCCAGCACCAGCGTCTTGAATACGCTTGGCCCTTTCAGCCTCCATCTGTAGCATTACCCGTGCAGCATTGTTCTGCGAATTAAACAAACCAAAACCTTTTGCCATTTCTTTTTCCTCGTTAAATTTAATTAGAATTCGTCGCCCGGATCAGTGTCATTACCGTCTTCACCACCTCCTTCGGGCGATCCGCTAATTCCACCACCAAACTCACCAGAACCGGGGTCTTGACCGATACTAAAATCGCCATAACCATAATCAAAATCAGTGCTGGCAGAAGGATCAAACTCAGGACTGTGGTAATTCGGATCAAATCCAAATGGACTTGTAGGATCAGGTGCGGCACTAAATGCACCCGGAGCGCCAAAACCACCAAAACCTAAGGTATCAAGAGCAGAAGTTGTTAGTTTATCTATTCCTGATATACCTTTAACACCAAAATCTGCAAAGTCAGGGACCGCTCCAAATGCCTGTCCATAATTTAATGATCCGGGCTGTCCAAAATCTGAAATAAAATCTGCTACAGTAGCTCCTACACCTCTGGATACTAAACCTTCTAACCCTTTCGCAGCAGCTAAATCAGCAATATCAGCAGCAAAACCAAGTTCATTTCTAGTTACATTAGGTTCATCTTCAGAAAGAGAACTTGCTTTGGGTGAAATTGTGCTGACTCCAGAAATAACATCATAATCGAAATCAATATCCCTAGCAGCATCAAAAGGATCAGAAGCACCCGCAGCGTTCAGTGCTGTTCCAAGAGCCGTAATACCAAATGGAGCAAGACTCATTAAACCCATAATAGCGCCAGCGCCTATTTTTTGTCCCGTAGTTGAATGAGGGCTGCTCATTATTGCTCTGGCTGTATAACCCGGAGTTGCTCTTTCAAGTTCACCAAGAAACGAAGAAGCTTTCGTACCAAACAATCCTTCGAAACTTAAATCACGACCAGTTGCCTCTTCAGCGGCATCTACCGCAGCTTGTTCCAGATCAAAAGAAAGAGCGTCGTTTATAGCCTGTTCTATGTCACCGAATAGACCACCAATGTTTCCAAGACTAAGGCCACCAGTTGAGAGTGTGGTTGAAGAAGGTGCTGAAGGAACTGAAGCAGTTGAAGTGGTGTCTCCTGTCTCAAGACCGCCATCTAAAATATCTTGAAGAACTTTTTCAAAAGTAAGTTCTTGCTCTTTTTTAGGAGTTTCTTGAGTATCCTCTGGTGTTGAAAATCTATCAGAAAATAGACCTCTTCTTAAAAGATAATCAACCAGAAAGGGAGGAAGGTTGGTAGCCATTACGTTTCCTATCTTTTTAACTGATTAATCAAAGAGTTTGTTCGTATTGTACTACCTAATCCAGACGCTAGAGTACCAAACAAACCGGGGTCTAGTGCTTGAGTTTGAGCAAGGAGACGTTGAGATGCTGCCTGAGACTGAAGACCAGCCGCTGCAACACTACCAACAGTACCACCGACACCACGGCCAACGTTAGCCTGTTGAAGCGGAATATCAAGAAGACCAACAGACTGAGCAATGTCGCCACGTTCTCTACCGAGAAGAGTGTCAATCAGAGACTGTGCTTGAGTAAACCCAGCGGTCCTACGCTGCGCTCTAGACTTCTGAATAGCTTCCTCAAGCGCCCTCTGTTGTTCAGCACCACCAGTGCTACCAAGGCGTCCCTGTGCAAGCAGACGTGTCTCTAGGTCAGTTCTCGCCTTGTCCTCTTCTTCCTGAAAGAAAGGTTGCATTTGTTGGTAGAACTGTTCTCCTGCTGCAAAGGGGTCCATAAAGGCATATTCAGCAGCCTGAGTACCAAACAAACCACTACGGCCAAGACCACCTTGGTAGATATCCGTAAGCTCTGGAGAAAGCGTAAGCAATGCAGCTTGTTTATCTGGATCAAACTCCGCTATACCACCGAGAGATGCTACAGTGTAGGGCGTAGCAGCACTCGTCGCAGCCGCTGCCGCATCTCTAGCTGCCTGTGCTTGAGCCTGAGCGGCGTCCCGTGCGGCTGAAGCTTGCTCTCGTTGACCGAAGAAGCTTAGTCCCGCACCTATCAAATTAGAGGCAGGGTTTGTCGCGGATAAAACTGAACCTATAGTGTCAAAAAGTGACATATCTTTTTCCTCTTAAAGTTATCTAACTTTACCTTGTTTGGTAAGAAGTGTTGTGTTAATCAAGCTTGAGTAATGACCAGTTACGTCAAACGTCATCTTAAGTCTAATTGTTTTACCTGCTCTGGCAAGAGATACCCTGTATTCTCTGGACTAGCAGCGGGAGCATACTTAGCTGCTCCGTATAGCGAGTTTGCAGCGCCATATAAAAACTTAACTGCATCACTGGTTAGGTTAAATGTCTTGGAAAACTTAGAGTCCTCTTCGTAATCCTTAGAAATCTCTACGGTAGCCGCTGCTCCCTCACCGCCTGTAATGGTAAACAAGCCTTGCTTAAGTATCTTGGTAAATACAGGGTCACCGAAGTCCAACCAAGGAGTTTGAAAAAGCCAGTTGTAATCGCTAGTAACTTCATTACCACCGCCATCTAAAGCTACATCATAGTATTCGTCGTATTCTGCAACAGAGTCCGATAAACCCATGTAAAGCTCACCACTCAGAGTACTGACGGCACACAGGGATTATCTTTAAATGTCCAAGTGGTTATCCGAGGAAGCGCCCTTTTGCCTACAGTAAAATCAAATACGTATGCCTTGTTATCGTCAGGCATGAAGGTAATTACAATACCTTCTTTCTGGTAGTAAACACTTTTGATGTTCCCCACGTCTGCCGAAGATAACAGCCTTGTAAGGTCGTTACGCACTGTAAGAGACAGACCTTCCAAAGGAGACTTACCATCACTCTGTTGTATACGAGAGAGCGACTGAAGACCTTCGTAACTTAGGAAAACTACATCAGAGTCTACGTATACAATGTTATCTCTACCTGCTAACCCTACATCTCGGATAAGTTCGTCAAGAACCATAGTAGCTGGGTTAGTGGCACCAGAGTAGATAGCAATGTTCTGTTTACCAAAGATTACTATTTTGTTTTCAATAGAACCTAAACCAACTATCTCATCATTACCCCAGACAGTTTTTAGATCAAGCGAACCAGAAGCTCCTGTATTTAAATCCTGACCAATAAGGTTGTCTGAGTAATACAAAACTCCCTTCGCTTCAGTAACACCGCCGTAAAAAATACGACCAAACTCACCAAGAGCGCAGTTAGGATCAAAGGTAGTAATATGGTTAGGGGCGTGATAACCTGATAGATCATCAATATCTTTCCAAGTTGTTCCATCGAAATTGATAACCTTATGACCTGCCTGTACACCCCAGAACTCATCATTAAAGTTTATCCACTGCCAGTTACTATCGGTAATGGTTTGAGGGCTTCCTGAAAAAGTTTGAGTAACTAAAGTATTTGGAGTAGCAGCAAAGTTTAACTTTACAACGGTTGCTCCAGAACCAGCGTAGTACTCTCTAGTACGATCAGATTTAACAAACTCTCCTATGGATTTCACAGGAGATGCTACCGCACTTGTAATTTGTTTAATGCCCTTTCTTGGACCCATACGACCTTCCAGATCGTAGACTACGTTGTTGGCCTCAGTCAGAAACTCAGGACCAATCGTAGAACTTTGAGTCTGGGTATTAAGTCCCCTAGAACCAACACCCTTCAGAATTACAGGCGTAACTGGTTTAACTGGCATACCACGTTGTCTCGTTTACAGTTCGGTTTTCATCTTGTACAATAGCATCTCCAAGAGATTGCTGAAAGCGTCGTAGAGCAAGGTCAGAGGTTGTACCACCGTCTTCTCCACGTTCTGCCAGAGCTAGTGAGTAAGCTCCAAGAACGATGATATTTTCAGGAAGAGTGAAGGTATCCGCAGCTAACGTAAGATCAGCCTGAGGAATAACTGCGTGTACCTTGATGTCATACACTGCGTCTGGAGTAGGCCAGAAGGAGATGTCGTTATCGTTCAAACGGTAGTAGCTGGGGTTAGCAGTCTGAGTGTCACCGATGTAAGTCAGGTTGTAAAAGTGTGAGTCACTGATCTGCTTCAGTTTGTTATCGTTTGTGTTGTCTATAACCTGCAAGATACGTGTCCTATCGGTTACGTTAGACATATCGTAGGTAGCTGTGGAAGCTGCCGTAGTTACTGTTTCAACAGAACGTAGTGCAGTCCAGTTCCAAGAATCCTCGGCAATATCTTTAGCCTCGTTTACAAGCTCTCCGATGAGCTTCTGATAGGCATCTACTTCAGATGCAGAGGAGATAGCCCCAACCCAATCAGAACCAATGGTGTCCTCTCTAAGCCTCGTTAAAACCTTGTCTATGACAGTCCTATAGCTCATCAGTTAATTCCTCATCTAAAAATAGCTGCCGCTCTGCTTCTCTTCTTCTCAGCAAACCGGGAATAACTCTTTTGTTTGCATACTTCCACTTAAGAAACTCATCGGCACAACCAAAGTAATCTTTTCTGTTTAGCTTCATTCTTGCTGTGCTTCGTTGAAACGCTCCTGATCCTATGTTGTAGACAAAACTAGCTAAAGCAGCCAACTGGTTTTCATTTACTGGTACTTTAATCAGGTTCCCTAACCTATTTACCGTTGTCTTCAAGTCTCGTTCCATCAGACCAAACGCTTCTTCTTTTGTAACCGGCCTGTGATCTCTGGTAACTCTGCTCCCGTCTAGTCCGTATATTGATCCTACACCTATTGTCCAGATACCAGCTACGTCTTTGTAAGGTTCAGAACGAA
>FUIF01026081.1_pt1 | contig 22536 bp, 33 predicted proteins | sample 1003461 | NCBI WGS metagenome assembly FUIF01 (sample SAMEA80401918, study PRJEB19352) | marine metagenome | reverse complement strand
TGGAGTTGCCAGCCCTACCAGCCTTGCGCCACTTGTACCGTTTAGGATCCTAAAATGCAGCAAATAGGACACGCAGATTTATAGGCGGCACTGCTTATACTTATGCTCTTATGGCTCCAGAGCAGATGTTGCTAGACAGCCAGAACACGCAAAGAGATTCCAGCCATAGTGCTGTATCTCTTACTGCCCTCAGTTTGATAGGCGGTGGTTTGGCATACAAGTTTGGCGGTAGGAATATTGGTAATGCAGCTCGTTTTAATCCATCTACCTCTATTGTTCCTGTAGGGCCAAGGGGCGGTGGTGCTACATTCAAAGTCTTTAGAGGATCTGGAGGTGGCGGTCAGGTTATTATGCCAACGACTGGTATGGCGTTTGGCGATAACACTTATTATGCGCTTGATGAAGGCATTGCCAGCATGTATGGCAAAAACGTTGATGTCTCTGAAATCAATCTAATAAACCCTGTGTATGTAAGCACAAATGATGATTACATATCTTTAATGAAGGGCTTTGGCATAGATACGTCTTTTGTCCAAAAGTTTGATTCTGCTATTTCTGCTAACGAAGTATATAAGGCCATTAAGGGGAGAAAGAAGTTTTCTGATGAAAAAGCTTTTGCAGACGCCTACAACGATTTTAACAGATCACTAAACGATGCATCTCAAGAGCTAGAGGCTGCTCTTAAAGCAAATGGACATGATGGTATCGTCATTAACTTTGGTCAGAAGTCCATAGTTCCCAAGCCGGCAACAGGGAAATCTGTTAGCAAAAGAATTGATTCTTATAAACAATCTAATTCTGGGTTTTTGGCAAATCAATTTGACCACGATCAGCTGATCAAATTTGATGATGTTGAGATCGAAGGGGAGCAGATATTTAGGGCTGGTGGTGCTGGCGTCAGTCCTGAAAGAGCAAGACAGGCCGCATATGCTCAAATGGAGCAAGAGGGCTTAGAGGCTACAGGCATTGGCATTGAGAAGCTAGGATGGAACCCTGTGCTTCGTATGCTGCAAAGCCCTAACCCATATGTTCGTGGCTTGGCTGTCGGCATGGTTGATGTTGGCGGCATGATGCAGAAAAAGGTTCGTGGCCAACAAGAAGCCATGGATCAGTCGGTAGAGACTACATTTAGGACAACATATCTCTCAAGGCTGCTTGAGTCTATCAGGCACAGTGATGAAGCGTATCTTGCCTATAGGGGCAGACCGATACCTCAGTCTGATTCTCGTCGTGCTTTTGATATGATGAAGATGAATCTCAGCGACACATTCCGTGGAACAACAGAGCTTACAGAGGTTCAGTTCCGCACTCGTGTTGGTATGGCGATGCGCCGTGGCGATGCAGATGGAATGAATGACGCAGCAAGCTCATATGTCACTCAGGCAGCTCGTGGATATCGTGACATATTTAATTTTATTAGGGATCAAGCCCAGAGTGTCAGGCTGTTTGAAAAGCAGCTTATGGCTGACATCGAAGCTGCAAGACTTGCAAATAATGCCTTAGAGGTCACTAGGCTAGAAAAGCAACTTGCAAAGCTTCAGATGGAGGGTGTTACCCCAAATACTGCGCCATCCTATGTGCCAAGGATCTATCGCGTAGACAAGATCATGGAGAACCCAGAAAAGTTTCTTTCTATCATAGAGTCTTATGCCAAGGCCCAGCTCAGAATGAGTTCTTCTGAAGCTAAGAAATTTGCCAATGATGTTCTTGATACAGTCACACGGCAAAAGCCATACCTAGATTTAGAGGGGGCTACAGAAGGTTTGGATTGGGTAAAGAGGGCAAGCGGTGTGCAAGCCCGAACCCTTGAGATACCCGATGAGATGATCGAGGAGTTTCTGGAAAGCGATATCGAAACCCTTGTTAGGCATCATGTAAAGACGATGGGAATGGATATTGAGATCGCTAGGCGTTACGGCGATGTAAATATGCAGTCAGTCCTTGATGACGTCGCTGAAGAATACAAAAAGCTTATGGATGAAGCCCCAACCCCAGAAGCAAGAGCAGATCTTGCAAAGGCTTTGGAACGTGACATCACAGACATTAGAGGCCTTAGAGATCGTCTGCGTGGTACATACGGGGCATCAAAAGACCCTCACGCCCTGTCTAGCCGATTTGTAAGGGTAATGAAGTCTTTTAATGTCCTTGCTGGAATGGGCAGCGCAATGGTCAGCTCTGTTCCTGATGTTGCAAGAATTGTCATGGTTGAAGGTCTCTCAAACGCGTATCGCAAAGGCTTTATGACTCTGTTTGATGAACAAGCAGCAGTCATTGCCAGAATGTCCAAAGATGAACTTAGTAAGGCTGCTGTTGGCGTGGATGCGACTCTAGGTCTGAGAGCGCATGCCATGTCTGATGTGGGTGATTTGTTTGGATCTCGATATGGCCTAGAGCGTGGTCTTAATAAGGCCACAGGCATGTTCTTCTTTTTCAATGGGCTTAATCTGTGGAACCAAGCCCTAAAGGAGATGGCTGGTAACGTGACCATGCTTCGTATGACAGAATCAATTATGAAGCCGTGGAATAAGTTAAGTGCCGCTGAAAAGGAAAAGCTGCTAAAGAACGGCATCGACCAAGCTGACTTTGGTCGTATGAAGGCTCTTATCAAAAAGCATGGCGAGCAAGTTAATGGTGAGTGGCTGCCAAATACAGATGCATGGGCAGATTCTGCTATGCGGCTCAAGTTTAGAAATGCTCTAAACCAAAATGTAGAAAGAATCATTATCACACCTGGCGCTGGTGATCGTGCATTGTGGACATCAACAGAGTTTGGCTCTCTGATGACTCAGTTTAAGTCATATGGTCAGGGAGCAATGGTTCGTATGGCAACTGCTGGCCTGCAGGAAAAAGATGGTGCTTTTTGGCAAGGGGCATTTTTGATCGTAGGCATGGCAGCAATTATTAATGAGATCAAGAGAGCGCAGTATGGCATTGATAAAGAAGAGGACTTCGATCAAAAGCTAATTAATGCTGTAGATAGATCTGGAATTCTTGGCTGGGCTATGGATGTAAACAATGCTGTAGAAAAGATCTCGGACCAAAAGATGGGTATGCGTCCATTTCTTACAGACCAGCCATCATATGTGATGCCAGAAGGGGCCAAAGCGGGGGCAGTATTTGGGCCAGCAGCAAGCAATGTTATGAATGTAGGCAGCATTTTGGGAGATGTTGTTACCTTTAATGCTGATGCTCAGACAATGAGCGATCTTAGATTCTCGATGCCTACTGGGAATCTATTCTATTTGGATCCTATCTATGATGGAATCCTTGGGCAGTGATGTGAATTAACACAGCAATGACAGAAAGGTATAAGTAAGTATGGCTACTATTCAAATTGCTGATGATGACGCTCGTAAACAGTACACCCAAGCGGTGACTGCAAACACGACTCAGCTTACTATTGATTTTCCTTTCTTCAGTCTTGATGACATCGAAGTCATTGTAACAAGCGCAGCTGGTGTCGATACGCCTCTTACAAGGGGAACTGGCACAAACACTTTTGCTGTTGTCGGCACTAGCGTAGATGACGGATTCTCTGGGGGATACATTACTCTTGGAGACACTTACACTGATGCGGCCACAAAGTTCACAATCTTTCGTGACATCCCTGTAGCCAGAACAACTGATTTTCCAACATCAGGCCCTTTCAATATCTCTGCTCTCAACACAGAGCTGGACAAGCTATTTGCTATTGAGCAGGAGCTTGAGACCAAGATCGGCCGTACAATGAAGCTAGCAGAATCTGATGATGCTGCCACATTGTCTCTGCCAAATAAGGATACACGCAAAGGTACAGTCCTGGCCTTTAATGCCACAAGTGGCTTGCCAGAAGCCGGTCCTAAGATTGGTGATGTATCTTCCATTGCAGCTATTACTGCTGACATTGCAACACTGGCTGACATTGAAGACGGTACTGATGCCACAGATGCCATTCAGTCTGTGGCTGGAATAGCATCTGACGTAACAGCTGTTGCTGCAAAAGCTTCGTTAATTACATCTGATTTTGTATCAGACCTTAATACACTTGCTGTCACTGATGTCATTAATGACATTAACACTCTCGCTACATCTGACATTGTTGCTGATTTAAATATTTTGGCAACCAGTGACGTTGTTGCTGATCTGGCAATTCTTGCTACATCTGACATTGTGAGTGATTTGAACACCCTTGCTACCAGTGATATCGTAAGTGATATCAACACACTTGCTACATCTGATATTGTAAGTGATCTCAATACATTAGCCACTGCAGATATTGTAAGTGACCTAAATACGCTTGCAACGAGCGATATTGTAAATGATATCAATACGCTTGCCACATCTGACATTGTTACTGATCTTAATTTGTTGGCTACATCAGATTTTGTTTCAGATTTAAATACGATGGCTACAACAGCCAATGTAAATAATCTTAGTGCGGTTGCTGGCAAAGTAACGGAAATTGGTTTGCTTGGCACATCGGATGCTGTTGCTGATTTAGCTATTTTAGGCACATCAGATGCAGTGAGCGATATGAATGCGCTTGCAGCTATTAGCAGTGATATAACCACTGTTGCTGATAACATTGGCACAATATCTACCAAAGCAAATGCTGGTGCTAATACTGATATTACATCAATTAAAAACACCAGCCTTGCGATAGGAAGAGATGACGACAACCTTATTAAGTTTGGCACAGACAATCAGATCGTATTTGAGGTGTCTGGCGGTGACGGCGTTACCTTTAAAGCTAGTGGTGAAATTGAAGCTACAAGTTTAGATATTAGCGGAGATGCTGACATTGATGGAACACTTGAGGCAGATGCTATTACTGTTAATGGCACTGCGCTAAACACGGTAATTGCTGACGAAGCCACGGCTCTTGCCATTGCGCTTGGCTAATGAGGAGTAAAAAATGGCTAACACTTTCAAGGTAATTACAAAATCAGGGGTAACATCCCTTGATGTTATTTACACGGCAGCAAGTTCCACAACTACTGTGATTCTTGGCTTGGTTATAGGAAACACTACAGGCAGTCAGGTAACATCAACAGTCACGCTCAATACTGATACTGCTGCCAGGGCTGGCGCAAACAACGAGGCCAACGAAGCTGTCGAGCTTGTAACTAACGCACCTATTCCTGCCGGTTCATCGCTTGAGTTGCTATCTGGCAACAAGGTTGTTTTAGAAACAACCGACGAAATCAAAGTGTCAGCTACTGGTGCAGTAGATGTTACGCTGTCTGTAATGGAGATTACCTGATGCCTTATGTTGGAGTAAAGCCCGCTGGCATCTCCAGCGCGTCACAAGTAGAAACAGACAAGCTTAGTGTCGATAATGTGCAGATCGACGGCAACACCATCAGCAGCACCGACACGAATGGCGACATAAATTTATTGCCAAATGGCAGCGGCGGTGTAGATATCTCCGGTTCTTCTGGAGCAACCCTCAAACTAACAAGCACAGATACCACTGGTGCAGACACAGAATTACTTGGTCAAATTGACTTTGTAAGTTCGGACAGTTCGACAGGCTCTGCTGGCACACAGGCTCGTATCAAAGGCGTTTACGAGGATAACGGAGACAGCAGCGGCATAGCGTTTATAACAGGTGCGTCGACGGGCAGTGGCACACCAACAATTAGCGAAGTGATGCGTATACGACACGAAGGCAAAGTCGGCATCGGCACAACATCTCCTTCAGTGCCATTTGAAGTAACTACAGAAAACGGCGGCTTTCAAGCATATCTAAATAATGACAATGGTTCAGCACAAGGTCTAAAAATAAGAATTAAAGCAAATGACTCTGGAGACTTTGCTGTCTTTGAGGGGATTTCTGCTTCTTCTGGGTCTGACACGACTGTTTTTAAAATTATTGATAATGGCAAGGTTCAAATTGGCACTACTGCTACCTATGGAACGCAAAATATAAACAGTAATGGCTCTGCCATAGTATATGCTCAGACAAATGGCCATTACAGGTGGAACTATCAGTCCAGTAATCAGAATATGTATTGGAGTAATGGTAGTAATCAGGCGTATCTGTCATCATCTGGGGCTTGGACTGACGCATCAGACGTTGCCTATAAAAAAGACATCACTGATGCCACTTACGGAATCGACACAGTAAAGGCATTGCAGCCTCGTTTTTATTATATGAAAGACGATGCCATTGTGGATGATAGCCGTCAGCTTGGTTTTATAGCACAAGAGTTAGAAGTACATGTTCCCGAAGTTGTAACAGGCTCTGATGGCTCAAAAGGTGTTGAGTATGGGCATTTGACTGCTGTTCTGGCTAAAGCGTTGCAAGAGGCAGTAGTTAAAATCGAAACACTTGAGACAGAGATGACTGCCCTCAAAGCGCGTGTCACGGCATTGGAGGACGCATAATGGCATACATTGGCAAATCACCTGACGGCACTGGCGTCCGAAGTCGTTTTTACTACACGCAAAGCAGCGGTGGCGGCACTAGCGTCAGCGGCTCTAGCGACGACGGCACGACACTCACGTTCTCTGACGGTGCTTATGTAGATGTATATCTGAACGGCGTACTGCTTGTCGCTGGCACTGACTACAATACGACGACAGCAAACACCATTGCTGGCCTTGCTGCCTTGGCTAACGGTGATGTAGTCGAGGTGGTTGTGTATGACATCTTCACGGTGGCTGACACCGTGTCATCGCTCAATGGCGGCACATTCTCTAATAATGTGACAATCAATGGCGATCTGACCGTTGATACCAGCGCCCTCAAGGTAGACAGCAGCAACAACCGCGTGCTGATTAACACAGATACAGAAGGGCTTGCTGATTACGCCGACACCTTGACTGTTGCAGATACAGATCATGCTGGCATTACAATTCGTAGCGGAGCGTCGTCATCAGGAAGCTTGTACTTTTCTGACGCTACGTCTGGAAGCGGAGAATATGACGGTTTTTTAAATTACAATCAAAGTACACAGAAACTCACGGTGGGAACTGCCGCAACAACCCGCATGAGCATCGACAGTAGCGGCACAGCTTCATTCGAGAAAAGCGATGCCATTACCGTTATTGACCGTGTTGGCACGAATGTCGCTGGTATCAAGACAGGTAGCGGTGATGATTTCTGTGTTGGCACTGCTGATTATCCGCAAGCCATAAGGATTAAAAATGCCACTGGTCGGGTTGGCATCAGCCAGACGGCTCCAACTACTCCATTTCATGTGTATCAGTCTGGTGGTGATATCTGCACGGTTCAAACCGGAAGAACAGACACATCTAATGTAGGGATGATTGTATTCAGAGATGGAGATGCACAGACTTGTGGGCAGATAACAAGTCAGGGCAGTAGCAACACAACATCATATAATACATCCTCTGACCACAGGCTAAAGCAGTCTGTCACGGGTATGACCGGCGCGATTGACCGTGTGAAGGCACTGCTGCCAAAGCGGTTCTCGTTTATCAACGATACAACAAACACTATGCACGACGGCTTTCTTGCACATGAAGCGCAGACCGTTGTGCCGCAAAGTGTGGTTGGAACGCACAATGAAACTCGTGAGGTGAGCAATGCTGTGCTTTTGGCAAGCGGCAAGCTGTACGCTGAAGATGTTACAGAGGAAGACTGGACCGCTAACAAAGGCGACGATGAAAACGATTTGTATCCATCGGATAGCACTTGGGCAGCTAGTCACACTGCGCCGGTATATCAGCAAATTGACCACAGCAAGCTAGTGCCGTTGCTGACTGGCGCACTCAAAGAAGCCATTGCCAAGATTGAGACCCTCGAAACTAAGGTCGCCGCACTGGAGGCAGCAGAATGAGCAATGCAAGAAATCTCGCAAACCTACTCGGTACTGGCTCAACGATAGTCACGGCTAAGATTGCTGATGATGCTATTACTGCGGCCAAGATTGCCACAGATGCTGTCGTGGCTGATGGTCTTTCATCGTCTGCTATTACGGCTGGGGATTTACCATCCGATAGTGTTTTGCAGATGGTGCATACCAGCACCACGGCATTTTCTACTTGTACAAGTACGTCATATACAGACATCACAGGGATGTCTTTGACTATTACTCCGTCTTCGACCAGCTCAAGAATTTTTATTTACGCAGCAATCAACTTATCCGTACAGGGGGCGGCCAGTAACATTGACCTGCATGGTGCATGTCGATTGTTGCGAGGTAGTTCAGAAATATACAAAAACGACCTTCGTACATATGAGTTCAATGGAGATGCGGTGTATGTGAATGTTGCGGTTCCATTTATTTTTGTCGACGGGCCATCAACTACAAGTGCCATCACCTACAAGTTCCAAGGCAAAGAAGTTTCTAGTGGGATTACAAGTCTTGATGTTAATGCAGAAGCTACAAACAGAAGCACTTTCATTCTTCAAGAAATTGCTGGATAGAGGTGAGTGATATGATTGGCACATTAGATGATACAGCAGCAGCATTACATTCACTGGGATTGACCGAGTGGGTTTTGCGTGGCCGACCAACCAATGAAACAGAATTTAATGCTATGTTTCGTAAGGTTACAGGCAGTGATTCAAACGGTTCTGCTATCGAAAGTGATGATCCTGCTGACTTTGGCGTAACATGGTCACAAGTTTCTGCCAAGATAACTGAGTTGCAGAACGCAGAGCCTATGCGTCTATTGCGTATGGAGCGCAATCGCAGATTGGCTGAAACAGATTGGTGGGCTAGCAGCGATCTGACTATGACCACCGAGCAAACTACATATCGTCAGGCGTTGCGTGATATCACCGACAGTGCTACTAGCCTCGATAATGTGACTTGGCCGACCAAGCCATGAGCAAGCCTACCGCTGCATCTGTGCAAGCCCAGATTGATACACATGAGGCGGTCTGCGCTGAACGTTGGAAGGAAACCATCCTTCGCATCAAGCGCATTGAACACATTATGATCGGAACTGCTGGCACAACAATCCTGTTACTTGTAGGGATCATAGTTAATGGATGATCCATGTGTTCTTGCTGTTTGTGTATGTAGGCGTTGGTGAGGATAAGCGGCTCACTAGCAATGATATGTATTTTCGCAGTGTCGATGACTGCGTGTACTTTGCCCAGAGACTGCATAAACAAGGCAACAACATCACTGCTTATTGTCTGCCGAAGTTGGTAGATAAAGATGTGAGGACATACTGATGCTTGCCGAACTTGCCGCAGCTAATGCCGCCTTTGCAGTTATCAAGCAAGCTGTGTCCAACGGTAAAGAGATTGCCGCTGCTGGCAACGCCATCGCACAGTTTGTTGGCGCGAAAGAAAATCTAGAACGCAAAGCCCAGCAGAAGGGCGGCGGCTCTGATCTTGAAGAGTTTCTAGCGCTAGAGAAAATCAAAGAACAAGAGAAGCAACTTAAGGAGTTAATGATCTACACTGGCCGTCCTGGTCTGTGGAATGACTGGCAGCGCTTTCAAGCAAAAGCTAGAGTAGCAAGGCGAGAGGCAGAGGTAGAAGCTGCACGAAGGCGAAAGAAGATCGTTGAAACTACCATTATTGCCGTATTTGTGCTGTGCTGTTTGTCTGTATTAGGGGCATTGATTGCCCTAATCCTGCACCATCAAGGGAGGATATGATGGAAGTGACTATGGAGAGGTTCTTGGCATGGAAGATCCTGCCAAGACTTATGATGTTCATAATGACATTTATGTACATCAGGGTAATTGAATGGGGAATGAGCCTCGACGATTTGTCGACACAGCAAAGCGCAATGATTAGCGTGGTAAGTGGCGCTATGACTGGCGCTTTCGCAGTGTGGCTGGGGAGTGAGAAGAAATGATTCAAACACTCATTCCTGCCATTGCGGAGCTGGCTGGTAGTTGGCTGAAAGGCAAAGCAGAGCAGAAGGCTGCTGAGTCAAAAGCCAAAGTTGCCAAGGCTGAGGCAGAAGCAGAGGTTATGAAAGTAACTGCCACTCACGAAGCTGGGTGGGAAAAGATAATGGCACAGGGAACTGTCCACAGTCTGAAAGATGAGTGGCTTGTACTTTTGTTCTCCATCCCATTGATACTGGCGTTCTGTGGAGAATGGGGAAGGCAGATTGTATCAGATGGCTTTGCTGCTTTGGATACCATGCCGGAGTGGTATCAATATAGCTTAGGAGTAATCGTAGCGAGCAGTTTTGCGATAAGGGGAGCTACACGTTTCTTCAAAAAGTAACATCATCATTGGAGATTTTTGGAGGAACTTGAACTGATATCCTACGATAGGTCCCCACGGGTTCACAAACGTTCACATCATCCGCGAAAGCGTCATGTGGCAATGAGTCTGATACTGCTTGCCATGCTGCCTTTTGTGACTCCATATATTCCTTATCCTTTTTGAGACCTTCTACTGCATTGCTGTGATAGTTCTTTTGGTAGCGGTAATGTCTGTTTTTTCTAGAGGCAGTTGTCACTATTGATCTCCGTCAATTTAGTTGATATCGTTCTCACATGACTGCCCGAACGGCGGTTGTATGGGAAGGGAAAGGGGAGAGTCAGGCACGCTGCTCTCTCCTTTTCTATTTGAGTTTCTTACTTACATCCTTGATGACCTCTAAGGGTTCATGTCGGATCTTATCTCTGTTTCCTGTCTGGTAGCACTGGTAACAAGAAAAGGTTCCTGCTGCGTCAATGATGAAGGGGCTGTGTAGCACCTCCACCATCGATCCACAGTGCTGACATCGACTAAGCCGCCGTTGCCGCCTTGATTCTTGTTTTCTCTTTCTTGAAGGCATTGGTGACAGCAGACTTACGCTGCTTGTTGAAGTTTGCGATTGCCGAAGCATTAGATTTCCAGAGAGCGTCAATTTCGTCAACGGTTCTTGCATGAGCGAAGTCCTGCATGATTTTTAGCTTAACCCCATCCTGCTCGCCAGCATCATCCTCAGACTCTGACAGCGGCAGATCCTCACCGGCATAGACATTGATACCAAGACCATGGAATGCAATCGCCTTAACGAGACAACGCTGCAATGCTTTGTTGACCTGACCGCCATCGGGGTGGACTACAGACTGGTTCTTGTGATCCATGACATAGTGAATCTCTGTATGAGCAATGCCATCGATGGTGACAGTTACAGCTACATATGTGTGACCCTTGGTATCACGCATGAAAGGTAGCGGGTTGTTCTGGTTGTCACGGAAGATGTGCTTCTCGAAAGTAGCATCAGGGTAGTGCTGCTTGACATATGCCCAAGCCCAAGTCCAAGACAAGTAATCAAACTTGCCCTTCTTCTTGACCTCTTCAGATACGTCAAACGATGATAGGGTTTGCCATACAGACATTACGATACTCTCCATACACGATGTTCATTGGATTTGATGCGACGAGCAGTTAGCTTCATGCCACGATTGTTTGCAGCAGTACGAATACCGGCCACCTTGTCACTAAAGACTACAAAGCTATCGCCTACTTCCATCTTAGCAAGCCAGTCATGCTTGAAGTTGCCACGCCGAGGCATCTCAATACCACGTTCAATCTTAGGGTGATTAGCCATCGTTATCCTCCTTTGGCTCAATGAGGCGACACGAAATAGTGCCGCTGCGGGATCGGGTCACAGAGATCCTATAACCCTTCATGTTGCCCGAACACTTGTAGTCCATACGCCTACAGCCCTCAGGCATTCTTGTTTTGAAAACATCCTTGGCTTCGTCTGACAGAGTGGCAGCAGCCTTGGCAGATGAGATGTCGAATGCAAACAAGTTCAGCGCAGACTCTTGTTCATCAGTCCAAGTATCCATGTCACGCATGTCAGAGATGACGTACATGTCAGAGTGATCTGGTGGGGGCATCAGCATTGGCTCTGCTTCTGTGCCGGACTGGTACATGTTCCAGAAGTTGACACAGTTATCGAGATACATGCTGGCCCAGGACTGATCGAGGGTGAGCATACGCCATTCCATGCGGCAGCGGACACCGAACAGGGCTACGAGATAGCACCTGCCAGTACCGCTAACGAGCATGTGATGCTGGCACTGAGGAGCATAGAACTCAGCAAGCTCGTCCATGTCCTTGAATCCGAAGTGCGCCTTGATCTCCAGAGGAGCGTTGTCGCCAACAACACGCCCATCAAAGGTAGAATGCAAAGGCACACCGTTACGGATAATAGTCTTGCCACCGCCACGGAAGTTGACCTGTCGCTTCTCTGCCTCGGCCCACTTGTCGATGATATACGGCTCCAAGTATGTCCCGGTGTCCATAAGGAGCTGCGTCTGCTTAGAGAATTTAGCACGTTCTTCTCCTGATTTCTGGCGCATCAGAGTCATCCACTCTGCAATGTCGCCACCAGCAATGATTTTGGCATCGGATGAGCCAATGTAAGTTGCACGTTCCTTCAGTTGAGCTTCGGTCAGCATGGGCAGTGTGCCTCCATCTCATCATGTTTGCGGTTGAAGCATTCGCACTCGCCAGCTTTGACGGCTGCGTAGTCACACTCGACCTCACAGTCTACGTTCATGCCACCGGGGGTATGTGGATTGTCGAACTCATCGAAGAAGAATGGTCGATAGTCTAGGGGGTTGGTGCGGCTGTAGACGTAAAGCTCTGCCTTGGCGACAGGCTTGATAGACTCTTTTAGAACATCAAGAGGTGTCTTGAAGTCTACAGTCTCGCCCTCCTCGTCTGTACCACAGAAGAGAGCATTGTTAGCAATGGGGTTGGGATAGTTCTTGTGAATCCAAAAGAAACGAGCCTGATACAGGCCCTCGTCATCGATGTAAGCACAGTCGCCATTCTCATAGAGACGAACAACATCGAATGTGTTGCAACCAATGGCGGGAGAGATATCCCTCCATGTGTTGAACCTGAACTCATTGAATAGAAGATTGATGCCGTCTTCTGCGGCGGTCATTAGGAAGGCCTTCATCACGGTACTCCTTGTATGTCAATTCACATTACCATATAGTTGGCTTGTTATCGAGGACTAATGCTATGTGCGAACAGCAATTTACCTCTGATTTAATCAAGCAATTTCAACGCCGTAGATATGATCTAGGCTTAACCCAGCATGCAATGGATTCAATGCTCGGAGTTTCCCCTGGTGTCGTAGCCAAATGGGAAATCGGGAACAGGAAGCCAACATTGTTTAATGCATATTGCTGGGCTGAAGCCCTTGGATGCAGTCTAAGATTAGAGGTGCGAGATGAAGATCTGCGGGATTGACCCCGGTATAACCGGAGGCATTGCTTTCTTTGACGGGCATAAGATTGATGCCTGTCGTGTTCCCACGTTCAAGATAGCCAACAAGAAGGTCTTGGACATGGAATCTATATGTAGGCTGTTAGTGTTCAATGAGCCTGAGTTGGTTTTCATAGAGCAGCAGCATGCTATGCCGAGGCAAGGTGTAGCCAGCACATTCAAGACTGGCTTCAACTACGGTATCTACATTGGCATACTGCATGCCTTGAACTATCAATATACAGTAGTGATTCCTCGCAAGTGGAAAGCAGATCTCTCTGTTACCAGCGATAAGAATCAAGCTCGCATGAGAGCAACCGAGCTGATGCCAGAGGGGCAGAGCAGCTGGTCACTCAAATGCGAAGATGGGGTGGCAGAGGCCGCTTTGATAGCCTACTGGGGCTTGTACTGCGGCCACTCACCGAAAGGATCGAACACTGGGTTCTTGTCCAAGAACTTGACCAAAGCCTCAATGCGTGGCTTTTTTGGGCCCGATGACACCTTGCCGAAGCAATAGTCCTCAAGCATTTCGATCTGGTTAATCTTGTACTTGTTTAGCCATTTGGCGTCTGGCTTGAACCATCCACGCTCACCTGATGCGACAGCAAGAGAGGCAAAGTTGGGAATGACGTCTTTGAGCGCCTCAGAGTAGAAATCATATTTGCCCAGACCCGTGAGGCAGCACGCAACAAATAACTTATCAAGCTCCAGCTCCGGGAGATCAATACAGTACCTAAGCGGTGTAGTGCCGTCAGCATCGAAAGCATCTCTAGCAGCATCGATATGGTGTTGTATACATGCCTCATGAAGCGGATGTACATAATCATCTGGGTACTCCTCACTGGGGAACAGCGTCTGGTGATCTGCATAGACATGACCGACGCGGTTGGTGTTGTTGTAAGTATATCCGAGGGATCGATGACAAAGCAGAGCCTGCATGATCTTGACGTAGCCAAGCTCATTCTCGAAGATGCTGTTTTTCATGAAGTGTGCGTAGTAACCAGCAAGCAACGCTTCTTGAGGCTTTGACATTGTAAGGGGCGTAACCTCTGCGTCTGCCTCTTTCTCTACCTCTTGAGCTTCTTGCTGCTCTTTGGTTTCACGCATAACAAGCTCTTGTTCAGTAAGCGAGAATCTTGCGCTGTTGTAAGCGAGGCACATGATCTTGTCTGCAATGCCGTAAGTCTCATGGCCCTCATCATAGACAGCAGTGAACCCACGACAGCTAGCATCTTCCCAGTAGAAGGTGTCACGCAGCAGGATTACATCTGCATAGCCAGCGTCACGGTAGGCATCTACCATGTCTAGCAACGCTTTGTCCTGAAGCCGATTGAACTCATCTACATTGGTGATCCACTCCTGATCGCCAAACAGATCCTGTTCGATGTTGAGCAACGCTCGGTTTGAGTCGTCGATCTTGAACAGTGCATACTGTGTCTCAATCTTTTTGGCAGTCATGAAGTGCTTTACAGAAGCCAAGTGGAAGTGAGTGTTCTCTTCCAGATACTTGTCCTGTCGCTCATGATCGCCAAGCGTCAGAGCTTCTGCTATGCCGATGTTGAACTCTCCGTTACGAAACATCTTCTTGGCTTTGTCAGACAGCTCAGCGAGGCCCACACGCTGTTTAACCCACTTGTCAGTTTGACCAAAGCGGGTAGCAACTGAGGCGAAGTCCTCCTGACCGTCAGCAACAAGAGCCATGATGACATCACACTCATCAAGCGGGTGCATGTCCTCACGCATCATATTGGCGTGGAGGCCAACTTCTGAGTCATCTGACTCAAGCACGACACAGTTGATGGGTGTTGCCTTGTCCTTGTAGATCTGATTGAGGGCATCAAGGCGACGGTTGCCATCGATGACGTTGTAGCCCTTGCCATTTTTGACAACGACAAGGTTGTGCAGCAGCCCCTTTGATTTGATTGAGGCAACTAGCTGGTGGTGGCTAGTTTTGCTGGCTTTGACCTGACGCACATTGTTCGGGCTGTGCTTCAGCTCCTTGAGTCGAATCTGCTGTTGCATCTACTCTTTCCTCCGTTTGCATGATTACGAAATAGTCCTTCCATTCACTCCCATGTTTTGGCTTGAACCTGCACATAGGAAACGAGAATGCAGAATCCTGTGGTTTGAAAAGCATTACTTGGTGGAAAATAGTTTCCATGTCGTTCTTGGGTTCAGTACCCCAGAACTGCATCGATACCATATCTCCTTCCACTTTCCATGTAACCCTGTGGCAATCTGGGATTGTTGCTGAACTTTGCAATTTAGTTGTCCTCCATGATCTTGTCGGTGAGATATTTCGAGGCGAAGGCTACACCAATCCATAACGGTGCGCCCAGTACGCTTACCAGAAGTGTCGGATTGATCCCCATACCGATGAGTAAGGTAAGGATCAGAAACGATAAGGTCATGTGAACAGTGACAAACCAGCCAATCCAGCGGGTCTTGTCGTTCAGGAAATTGAGTCGTCGTATTTGATTGAGCATGCGTTGTTACTCCCAATGTACATATCTCTTTGTTCATCATCCATCTCCGATTCTGCCAGCATGTCAGAGCCTCCGCAGTGTGTGCAGAACCCCCCACTGTGTTCATCGTAATGTTTGAGATCAGCGTATGATAAGTGCCATGTTTCACAGTCACGGCAGATGTATACCTCACTCATGGCTCCAGTATCCCTTCTCTAATCATGTCAGATATTCTGTCCTCAACCCAAGTATCTTTGAGGCGTTGGGACAGTCCGGTGTCGTGAATGTATTGCCAAGCGTCAAGAAACTCACGATCAGAACGAGGCGTTTCGATACCCTTGGCAATCATGACCGCTATACTTGCAGTCATTTCTGTCATAAATGGCTTCATGATATCCTCCATAAATGGTGAGAGAGGCGGGGAGGAAAGCCGCCCCTCTCTTGTTCTAGGTTAGAACGGTATATCGGTATCGTCTACCTTACCGCCAGCTGGGGCGTTGCCGCCGTCAGACTGACCCTTGGAGCCGAGCCGGAAGGTTGAGCCAGCGCCAGCCAGCTTGACCTTGAATGAGCGATGGGTCTGTCCATCCTTCTCATACTCCTCGATGATAGGCTGACCCTGCACAAACACAGTGCCACCCTTCTTGAGGTACGGTTCGATGACATTGGTAACGAGGCCTTTGCCATTGCCGCCATCCCAAGCCTCACAACGATACCAGTGGGTCTTCTCCACCTTCTCGCCAGACTTGTTGTTGTACGACTCATTGACCGCGACTGAGAAGTTGGCAACCTTTGTGCCATTCACGTCACGGATCTCTGGGTCTGCGCCAATGTTACCGGATACTGTGATCTGAGCGAAATTCATGTCGATTCTCCTTACGTTAGACATGATTGAAATGAGGCAGTTTACACGAGTCATGCCCAGGACTCCCAACAGGCGAGGGACTGTTGACTCCCACAGACAGTGAGTTGCAGGGAACAGTTGTTTCCCACTGCCTGATCTAAACTATCTTGGCTTAACTTCTTGCCAACGGAAACGAAGACCAGAACGTACTGGCCGCTTGTAACCTACTGCTTTCTTTGACAAAAGTAGAGTCACAGAAATTAAGCACCCCCCTATCACTGCTGCCATCATGCCAGCAAAAGTGCCAGCAAACATAACGACAAGCAGCAATGTTGAGATGATATCGATAGGAACGTCAAGCCATAGAACTTTTTTGAAGTCGAACTTGGCTAGAAGAAACAGGATAGCAAGACCGGCAAACACACCGGCAATCAGGAAAAAGAACATGTGATCCTCCTCTGAGGCGAAGTTACCCGTTTTGGGGACTTGAGAGATGTGGGAGACCCTGACTGATGCCAGAGCCTCCCGCTGCTGTTACTCAAGGCGCATCTGCTCTGCACCATGATCCTGATCTTTGGTGATCTCCACCAGCCCAGTCTCTCTGGCAAACTCCCAGAAATTGTCTCTGTTGGCTTGGTAGGTCTCCATGGTGAGCTGACCCTTGCGGGCCTGCATGCGCTTGACCTTGGGCAGATCCTTGATGCGAGTGTATGCGCCGAAGCTGATACCACTGACGTCAATGGCGTGCTGCCTGACAGGGCCACGAGCAACCTTGAACGCCTCGTTCAATGTCCACCACTGGACACGAAGGCGCTCCAGCTGCTCATCTGCCTGGTCGATGGTGTTCTGCGTGATCTCGATGCCGACATCATTACGGATGTGTCTGGCACGCTCACGCTTGACCTGTGTTGCACGATCCGCAACGTTGTCCATCATCTTCTCAAACATACGGGGCAGCTGGTCGCCCAGCTTGGCCTGTATGATGACGTCGTTGCCGTCCTCAAAGTGGTCGATAAGTCGCTTGAGTATGACGCCAAGCTCACGACACCACTGAGCGTGGTAGTCGTCGTTGGGCAGCAGATCCTTCTGCAGTGCCTTGGCGATACGGTCAAGATTCTCAGGGGTAAGATCGTCGTTGTTCATGTGATTCTCCTCTAGTTCAAGATGTAGTTACGGTGACTACGAACCCAATCAAGACTTGCATTGGCTTCTATCAGTTCATTAACATCGTTGTTGGTGAGATCCGATGTCCATCTGGTGGTAACGAATGACTGCTCGGAGTCAGTCGGAACGCCCAGCCTGTGCATCACATTGATCGCATTGAGCAGGGTCTGACAATGTGAGCGGATCTTCTGCTCCCAGTCAGTGACGAGCGACTCTTGGAAGATAAGCTCCTCACCAAGTGCAGTAAGCAGATGGTCGTTGATGTCAATGAGATCTGACAGGCTGATATTCCAGATATCTGATACAGTCTTTCTGTACATGTGATTCTCCTTTGCGTAACGGGGTAGGTATCTCTACCCACCCCATGGTTGGCTTTGTGTCAGTCAAAGATACAGAAGTCGGAGTCGCTCATCTGCTCTGCAAGGTCGGCAGCTCGTTGTAAGTCACCTGACTCCAACGCCTGTCGAACCTCATCCGCTGCCCATACATCGGGCAGATGCGTGAAGGAATGGTGTGCTGCAACAGTGTCAGCAATAATCTCGGACTCATCAGTAGGACGAAACTTGAATGGTTGCATTGGTCTTCTCCTTTACGTTTGACCAGTTTACAAACACGCACACAGGATTCCCTGCGTCGTTATCCCGAACCCCAACACATGAAAGGGTGATGTCAATACATTGGTGATCGAGAATTCTATCGAGATCACGATACGGAAATGGATTTGCATCTGATCGCCAATTCGCTGCTAACAACAAACAAGTGCGGATTGGCGATCAACGCCCGACTTCATGTCGGGCAAAACAAAAAGCAAATTCTGATTTACGCAATGTGTTTACATCGCCCGCTTGCTTGCAATTCATGTGTTAACCCGAAGGGATAATATAACGACGTAGGGCCAATCATGTGTGTGTGTGTTCAACTCAGGGAAGTGATGAAAGGGCGGTTGTTTCGGGGACGGACGCCAGTCCGTCAGGGACCCCGAAACTTATGCGCCAACGGACGCCAGTCCGTCCCGGCCTGAGCGAAGTCGAAGGCGAATGATATGCAAATCAATCGCTTACAACATGTGACTTGACAGGGGTTTTGCACGGCTGTGTATACTCGCTCGTAGAGCAACAGGGTTTGGACATGACCAAAGCAGACGAAAGCCAACAAGAACGATACAAAGGTGGTGTGGTTCCGATGGAAGACATCGAGAAACATGCTCCTGAAGTACGGACGGCACAGCCGCAAATTACTGATGCACAGGCAGAGTTGGTGCATGTAATCTTGCATGATGGTTGCAACCCAACAGAAGCAGCAGAGAGGTTGGGTAGGAACAAGGCGTGGGCGTACAATACGCTACGAAAACAGCATGTTATTGAATACCGACAACAGTTGGCTATGTTGACTTTGGGATGGGACGCCACACAAGCAATGGCGACAATGAGAGAGTTGCTAACAAGTAAGTCACAATACGTCAGGCTTGAAGCTGCAAGGGATCTGATGGATCGTGCTGGATTTAGACAGGATGCTGTTAGGACACCGAGTACAGCGGTGCAGATTAACTTCAATGTTGACTAGGGGTCCCAACGCTAATGTAGGTTTATGTGTAAGCCGCCTTAGAAAACTGCGACGGACCACATAAAGGGTAATTCACACGCACAACGGATCAATCTAAGGCAACCTGTCAAAAAATATTTTAACCCATAGGAGGCGATTATGGGACAAGGACCAGCAGCACAGGCACAATCAGAATCAAGACGTAGCGAAAGGCAGGCAGCCGCAGCTATCAGGAAGAAGCAGCAAGAGCGAGATCAGAAACAAAGAGTTGCTGATATGAATCTGCCTCCAGCAGAAAGGGCGATGAGGAACAGGCCATCAACTCCTGAGTTAACAGCAGGGCAAGCAGCTGCCGGAGCAAGGGCCGCTGGCATGGCGCAGAACCGAGCATCAATTCAAGAGCTTCAAGCACGTTTGTCAGATGCAAGAAACCCAATCTCCAAAATCAATCTTGAGAACCAGATAAAGCAGCTGCAGCAAGGCGGTGTTCCTGTTGTAACGCAGAAGTCTGGAGGACCCGGCACTAGGTATGGTGGTGAGACGCTGACAGTTGGCGTTGTTCGTGGCGGCAGATATTATGGTCGTGCAGCTTATGATCCTGCAAGGGGCGGTACAGGCAAAACTGCTACTGAAGGTTTTTACACCGTAAAGAATAAGGTTGCTCTTGCAAACGCCATGACCTCTGGGGCCAGTAATTCAGATCCTAGTGTCAGCATTGGGAACAGAGGTGGGAGAAACTCATCTCAAGCAGCAGCCGATGCGGCATCAAAGAATATTGTTACGGCACCAAGGCCCATTGTGAGGGCTAGTTCTGGAGCCAGTTCTGCTGCCCGCAGAAGGTTCTACAGCCGAAATCAAGCAATATGAATCTTGACTACAAGCCACCTGGCCCCATAGCAAAAGCATTTATGAAGGATAGTGCTTTTGTTCGGGGTATCAGGGGACCGGTGGGATCTGGCAAGTCTGTTACTTGCTGCATGGAGATAATGCGCCGTGCAGTAAACCAGCAGCCAAATGATTCTGGCATAAGGCGGTCAAGATGGGCCGTTATCAGGAATACCAACCCCCAGCTAAAAACCACCACGATCAAGACTTGGCGTGATTGGTTCTCAGATGAGATTGGCAAGTTTGTGTGGTCGCCTCCGTACACACATCTTGTCAATTTCTCTCTGGGGGACAAAACTACTGTTGAGCTTGAAGTCATCTTCTTGGCTTTGGATAAGCAGGAAGATGTAAAGAAGCTGCTGTCATTGGAACTTACAGGAGTATGGATCAATGAAGCACGGGAGATCCCTAAATCGATTGTGGACGCCTGCACCATGCGCGTGGGCCGCTTTCCCTCTATGCGTGATGGTGGGCCTAGTTGGTTCGGCGTTATCATGGACACGAACGCACCAGATGAAACGCACTGGTGGGGCATCATGTCTGGAGAAGTCCCAGCGCCTGAGTACATGGCAGAAGAAGAGAAACTTCTGTTAATCAAGCCAGATGACTGGATGTTTTTCTCCCAGCCCGGCGCTATGAGTGAGATCAAGAACAGCAGCGGGGCTATCGAAGGCTATGAGCTAAACGATAAAAGGGAAAACAAGGAAAACCTTCAGCCCAACTACTATGACAAGATCATTCTTGGTAAGGCGGCCGCTTGGGTCAGGGTTTATGTTCTCAACAAGTATCAAGCACTGCTAGACGGCAAGGCTGTATATCCATCTTTCAGAAAGGAAGCCCATGTTGCCCAATCACCCATTGAGCCGATCGATGGCAGGGAGGTTATCGTTGGCATTGACTTTGGCCGCACGCCGTCGGCAATCTTTACGCAACAGCTCCACTCGGGGAGGTGGACAATATTCCACGAGGTTATCGGGCAGGATATGGGAGCCGGAAGGTTCGCAGATGTCCTTAAACGAGAAATTACGAGACAAGGCTGGGACAAACACGACTTCAAGTTCATAGGCGACCCTGCTGGCAACCAGATGGCGCAGACATCAGAGCAGACGCCGTTCATGATTTTGAGAGCGGCGGGTATCCAAGCCTACCCTGCGCCAACAAATGATACGCAGATCCGCATCGAAGCTGTGGATGGTGCGCTTAATAGGATGGTTGACGGCTACCCGTCTGTTGCTATTAGTCCAAATTGTACTGTACTGATATCTGGGTTTGAAGGTGGCTACCAATATAAACGGCAGTACCACATGGGTAATGAGAGATTTGAAGAGCGTCCGTCGAAGAACAGGTTTTCTCATATTCACGATGCGTTGCAGTATGCCTTTTTAGGGGGCGGTGAGGGCCGTAGGGTGGTGTTCGGTGGGAGCAAGCGGGCTTCCCATACAACCGTTGCGAGGGTTGGAAACCCTCTTGACCGTCAAAGACAGCGTAATGGCTTTAGATCAAGGCGTTTGAGAGCATGAAATGGATAGTTTGCTTCCGAAAAGCGGAAAATATGGGTACATGGCGGTTATTTACTGCCCATAGACCGGATTTTGGGCATGTTTTTGCCGTTAGATACGATCCTGACCTAAATCTGTGGATGAGATTTGAGTGTGCAAGCCAAAGATTCAATTTTGAAGTGCTATTTGAAGAAGATGCTGATTATTTGGCCTATGACATGCTTGAAAACTGCATTTGCGTTGAAGTTGAGCCTCAAGACTGCCCTATATATTCTCCTCGTTGGCTTTATTGCGTTAGTTTTGTTAAACACATCATTGGCGTGAGAAAACCTTGGGTTTTGACGCCATATCAGCTGTATTGTGAATTGATTAAAAAAGAACACCGTATCATCTTTACCAAGGAACAAGGAGAAGACGATGGGATTTATGTCTGCCCCCAAGCCACCGCCACCTGATCCAGAATTGGTAAAAGCCCGTGAAGCTGAGCAAAAGCGTCTTGCAGAAGAAAGGGCAGAGGCTGAGCGTCGTGCTGCTGATATGGAGCGCAAACAGAGGGCTAACCTCTTGGGTACACGCTCTTTGCAAGATGAAGAGTTAGAGGGATTTGGCGGTTATCGTCGTAAGAATCTCGGCAAATCGATTAGGAGCTAGATGTGGCACCTCATGTAGGCGACGGCAATCCAACCCCTGCTTCATCTGTGGATGCAGACAAGCAAGAACTCAAACGCGTAATGGATCGATTCAAGAAGGCCAAGGGTCGCTGGAACTCTTGGGCTGACTTGTGGGAAGAGATCTATGATTACGTTCTTCCTCATCGTGAGAGTTTTTTCCAAGAAAGTTCTGCCGCTCGTCGCACAGAGAATATCTATGACGAAACTGCTGTGGTGGGTTTGCCTAAGTTTGCTTCTCGCCTACAACTTGGCTTCTTTCCGCCAAATGGTCGTGCATTCCGACTTTTACCCGGCCCTGAGTTTCCCAATGAACTCC
>FUIF01008293.1_pt1 | contig 22536 bp, 28 predicted proteins | sample 1003461 | NCBI WGS metagenome assembly FUIF01 (sample SAMEA80401918, study PRJEB19352) | marine metagenome | reverse complement strand
TGGGATATGGACATCCTAGCCAACGGACAGCACGACCCCGAGCAGTTGCAAGAGTGGGGAGTACCCATCGACTGGGACAAGCCGGAACCCGAAGACGAACCCAAAGAACCAAAACAATGCAAGCACTGCGACAAGATGATTCCTTGACAGAGTTGGACATCAAAGACCCAAAAAAAGTAGCCATGATTGAAGCCCTCACCAAAGCGTTAGGGGTGGTGAAGATGGCTTGCGAGTCCGTGGGTATCTCAAGGCAGACCCACGTACAACTGGCTCAAGGACGACCCCGCCTACAAGCAGGCGTGCGACAACCTGCCCGAGGTAGTCCTCGACTTCGCCGAACACCACCTCCACAAGCTCATCTCTCAGGGCAACCCCGCCGCCACCATCTTCCTCCTCAAGACGAAGGGCAAGGGTAGGGGGTACATCGAGCGACAGGAGATTGAGGTGGCCGAGAAGAAGCCCCTCTCGTGGTTCGTGTCTGACGACTCAACCGTGAGTTGAGACAGCCCGCCACATACTACCACGTCAAGAACTCCACGGCCAAGGTGCAGGTGCATCAAGGCGGTACGCGCTCGGGCAAGACCTACTCCATACTCACCGCGCTCGTCGAGCTATGCCACCGCAACGAGAACAGCGGGGCCGTTATCACAGTCGCCCGCAAGACGTTCCCGGCTATCCGTGCCTCGTGCATGCGTGACTTCTTCGAGATACTAGAACGCGAGGACATCTACAACCCCGACCTCCACAACAAGTCCCAAGCCACCTACCTCCTATTCGGCAACCTCGTCGAGTTCATATCAGTAGACCAACCGCAGAAGGTCAGGGGTAGGAAGCGCGACATACTCTTCGTGAACGAGGCCAACGAGCTGGCACTTGAGGACTGGCGACAGCTCATGCTCCGAACCACCGGGCGGGCCATCATCGACTACAATCCGTCGGATGAGTTCCATTGGATATACGACCACGTCCTCACACGGGACGACCACGAGTTCTTCCAAACCACCTACAAGGACAACCCATTCTTGGGCGAGGCAACCGTCCGAGAGATTGAACGACTACAAGAAGCCGACCCGGACTACTGGCGCGTCTACGGTCTAGGCGAGCGTGGCGTCTCCCGCTCGACCATCCTCACGCACTGGAAGCAGGTACCCCAAGTACCGGACGGGTGGAAGCTCCTCAACCTCGGCCTCGACTTCGGATATACCAACGACCCCACCGCGATAGTCAAGGTCTACACGGACGGCCACGGCTTCTGCCTCGACGAGATATGCTACGCCACCGGACTCACCAACGCGGCCATAGCTCAGACGCTACGAGACGCCGACATCGGGAAGGCGATGGTGGTCGCCGACTCAGCCGAGCCCAAGTCCATCGACGAGATACACGGCCACGGGTTCAACGTACACCCTGCCCGCAAGGGTCCGGACTCGGTGCGCTCGGGTATCGACTTCCTCCGGTCGCGTCCCCTGCTCATCACAGAGCGGAGCGTCAACGGCATCAAAGAGTTTCGGAACTACAAGTACAAGGAGGACAAGAACGGGCGCCAGCTCAACGAGCCCGTTGACGCCTTCAACCACTTCGTAGACGCCTCACGCTACGCCGTCACATGGAACCAAACGAACCCGAACTACGGAGCATATACGATTGGTTAAACTTCAGGAATACACCCTATAACCCTTATATAGATATGGAGCTTCGCTTGCCCGCCAAATTCTCAGACCTCAAGCTACGGCACCTCCAAGCCTTAGAGACGGAGTCCGACCCCATCAGACGCCTCGACGCCGTGACGGGCATCGGGGTCTCCAAGCTACGCGAGATGCCTCACCCGCTTATCATGCAGGCCGACGCACACCTTCAAACCCTACTCAGCAACGACGTCTCCAACTTCAAGCGGACGTTCGAGCTGAAGGGTACCCGCTACGGATTCGTCCCCAACTGGGAGGAGTTCACCGCCGGGGAGTGGATAGACATGGAGGTCTACACGCAGGACTTTTGGAAGACGGCACACAAGGCGATGAGCGTCCTCTACCGACCCATCGACCGTGAGTTCGGCGACGCCTATACCGTCGAGAAGTACACAGCCAAGGAGGACGCCGACGTCTTCCTCGAGATGCCGGCCCCATATGTGGCTGGTGCTCTGCTTTTTTTTTGGACTACCGAACGCAAACTGCTGAGCACTTCGCGCAAATCTTTGGCGGAGACGGCGGTGATGGCGATGAGTTTGCTTCGAAGTGGGGATGGTACCCCGCGCTCTACACCTTGGCAGGGGAGGACGTACTCAAGATGGAGTCGGTTTCTTCTCTCCCTGCGTCGGCTGTTTTCACGCATCTCGCCTTCCTCCAAGACCTTAGCCACAAGCGGAAGCAACAAATGAACCAAGCGGTATGATAACCTTCAACAACATTGTCTCGAAGTTCCAAGCCTTCTGCGACGACCACAAGTTCATCCGGACCTTCTCCTACGGCTCGCCTGCCGACGTGGACCTCAACAAGTTCGACCAGTACCCCCTCCTCCATTTGGTGTACACCGGAGGCGACTACAACAGCGAGAGGGCCAAGACGTACAACCTCGAGTGCTACATCCTCAGCGTCCCCCCTTCGGAGGCCGACAAGACGACCTACCAAAAGGAGAGCATCAGCGACGCGGAACAGGTAGCCGAGGACATCCTAGCCGACATTCAAAACGGCGGGAACATCTTTAGCTTCGGATACCACTACGACGTCACGGGTGCCAGCGTAACACCCCTCGAGGAAGAGAAGAGCAACGCCCTCGCCGGGTGCCTCCTCGACTTGTCTATCTCGGTACCGTACTCCTACGACTCGTGCAACGCACCGCTCGAGGGAGTGGAGCCCGAGGGTAGCACCCCGTCCGCGTTCAAGGCTCGGGGCCTTCTGAGAGTTAAAGAGATAGACGGCTCGCCTGACGTCCTCAGCGTGGCGACCATGAACGTACCCAACGGCTCCCTCACCGACGACGGAGACGGCGTCGTTACTCTCGACTTCAACCCCTCGGGGCAGGTGTCTACATTCACGACGAACAGCACAGCCTCGGCGGACTATACGACGACAGGTTCTAACACGCTGTCCTTCGGTAGTATCCTTGGAGGGACGACAACCTTTACGCAGTCGCTCGCCGCAGGCTTCTCTGCCGGGTGGGATAGTGGCGTTCAAACAGTCCTCGGCGCTCCGGTATCCATTACGAGCACGGTTCAAATTTCGGTGACGGTTGACGTCACGGCGCCCACCGGGTCGCTCTTGTCGTTGAATATGCAGAACACCACGGGCTTCTTCACAGCCCCTACCTATACCTCCGCGACCATTGTGGGAGACGGCACCACGCAGACGGCAACGATAACGAGCACCGCCGGAAGCGTGACCTTTTGGCAACTGTCAAACACGGCACAAGTTCAGGCCCTCATCGCCGCCAACCCCAGCACCATAACCATCGAGCCCAAGAGCTTGACAATAACCGTCACCCATGCATAACCCCTTTGAACTAACGGAACAGGAGAAAGCCTGCACCGTAGGTCAGGAACAGCTCGCCATGTTTGAGCGCCTCGTGGACTTCGTGAACGAGAGGCTCTCAGAGATTGAGACGCTACAAGACAAAGTAGAAACCCTTGAAAACCCCAAGTAAATGGACTTCATTCTAAACAACTGGCCCGAGCTCGTGCTCGCCATCATCACTCTTTTGGGCACCGTGTCCGCTCTCACCGAATCGGAAGACGACGACCGCTGGGTTGACCTCTTGGACCGTATCGTTCAAGCTGTCATCCTAGGACGTAGCAAAGGCCCAAAGAAGTAAATGGAACTCAAGGACTTTGAGAAGGTACTCGACCGCTTTGCCGACGACGTCAACAACGCCGCGAAGAGGCAACTCGGCTCGCGCAGGATTGGGAGGAATAGCTCCTACGGCGTGGCCTCGCGTAGCCTTCAACAGTCCTTGTCCTATTCCATCTCCGACGGCAAGGTTCTCTTCGGCAGTCCCGACAGCTCCGCGCCCTTCATTCACTGGGGCGTGAACGGGACACGCAAGAGCAGGAACGCGCCGTACTCCTACCGCTACGAAACCCCGGGACGAAAGCACGTAGACGCCATCCAAAGATGGATGGGCATAAAGCCCGTCCGCCTACGCGACCAAAAGACCGGACAGTTCATTGCGAAGGTCGGCCCCAAGGGGGGAGACCGCGTCCGCAGTACGGCGTGGGTTATCGCTCGCGCCATTAAGCGCAAAGGCATCGTGGGCCTCCGCTACTACGTGGTGGCCCTCGAGAGGGTCGTCCCGCAGTACGTCGAGGAGATGGGGTCTGCCGTGGTTGGTGACATGATGAAGGCCCTCACCTTCGACACCGGAAACATAAAAATCAAAACCAAGTGAGCACGTTTGAACACACACCCACCGACGTCAATCAAGGACAGAAGTTTGCAGGCCAGCACCTCGTCTTTACGGCCTACGACTCCGTGAGTACCCCGGACCGCTTTGTTATCGAGGTCTACGAGAATACCGTGGTCGGGACGACAGGCACTAAGATTGGTGAGTTCTACCTGACACCGAACACGAACGACCGCGTACAGTTCGACCTCGGCAACGTAATCCAGGGCAGGCTCTCGGCCCCTGTCAACGCGACGGGGGGAGGTGTTATCCACGGCCACGACTTCACAGGCGCCACCAACGCCCTCACAACGACCGACCGCGCCGTCCGCGAGTACGAGCTCCAGCTGTACAACTACACAGGAGGAACAAAGACTACCTTACAGGATACCGCGACAATCGGCGTCATGCCCGGCGTCTGTCAAATCTCCGACGGCTACCTGCCCCACTTGGAAAGGTTCTACTATATGCTAACCTCCTCGGCTAAGGGATTCCTCACAGACCGCCCCGGCGGTACGGCAGACGTCGAGATGTTCATGGCAGACGACGACGAGGGTATCGTTGCCGTAGTTCAGCCCGACCAGTTCCGTAGCTCCCCCACCAACGTAGACGAGTTCTACTACTCCGTGACTCAGAGCGGCGGCGCAGTTGCCGACCAGCTCAACTTCACCGCAAGCACCACAGCCAACAACAACTACCTCGTAGGGTGCATCGGCCCGGCGCAGGTGGCTCAGTTGTTTGGGGGAAGTTGGGACGGAAGCTGGACGAAGATAGACATCGAGATGAGGGACTCGAGCAACGCCCTGAGAAGCAGGCACCTGACTATCCACCGCGACTGCCGACCCGTGAAGCACGACCCCGTTCAACTGACGTGGGCCAACACGGTAGGCGGGTGGGACTACCTACGCTTCGACGGTCGCGCACTCAAGACGGTGAACACCGAGGACAAGAGATACCGCAAGACCATCGGAAGCTACGGCGACGCCGACTTCACGTTCAATGCCTACGACAGACAGGACACCCCCTACCACGTAACGGCACGCGAGAAGTATGCCCTCCGTAACCAGCTCTTCACAGCGGAAGAGCGCGACCTCTTGCAGTATTGCTTCCGGTCGAAGGACGTCATGTTCAGAGTCGGGACGGGCGACTGGTTGCCCTGCATCGTAGATACCAAGAGCTACACCGTACAGCCCGCCACCTCCAAGCTGTTCGACGTGTCCCTCAATATCGAACTAGCACAAGAAATCAGATGCTGAGATTAACGCTAGAAGGCCACGAGATAGACCTCTACGAGGACGTGAGCGTAAACCTTACGCTTCAGTTTACCGACCTCCAAAACGTCAACAGCCCAGCGGGTAGCTTCTCGCAGACGTTCCGAGTCCCGGCCACGGACAATAACCTCGACTACTTCGGACCGATTAACGAGACCACATCCGTCGGAGTGTCCAACGTGAAGCAACGCATCCCCGCGCAGTTGCTCCGCGACTCGCTTCCGCTCATCTCCGGCTTCTGCCAAATCAAGTCTATCTACCTTCAGAAGGAGAAGTACGCCGACATCGAGCTCGTCTTCTTTGGTGGTGCCGTAGACCTCAAGAGCGCAGTCGGTGACGGCATGCTGTCAGACCTCGACCTCTCGTCCCTCAACCACGAACTAAACCAAACCAACCTCGAGAACTCCTGGACGGCCTCGACAGGCATCGCTCCATACATACGTTACGGCCTCGTGGACCGTGGGTTTAACTGGAGCCAAGAGGGAGACGACGCAGGCAACCCTCCGTGGCGTAGCGACCGAGGCATCTATCAAAACCAGTTCACTCCGTTCGTGTCCTTGTACTCGCTCATGGATGCGGTTATGAGCGCGGCGGGCTTTACGTGGGAGAGCGACTTCTTAGTAGACCCCGCAAGCGCCAGCCCGACGCAGGATATGTATATGCCTTGCGTCAACGGGAACACGTACCCCGAGGCAGAAGAACAAGCCTCGGCTAACTGCGTAGCCATTAACAGCACGCAGGTAACGGAGAACAGCGGAAACACGCAAACGGGCACCCTTGAACTGGACGACACCATCTCCGACGCATGGGACGCCGGAGGTAACTTCAACGCTACTACGCACCGCTATACGGCCCCACGGACGGCACGCTACTCTCTACGGGTGAAGCTCTGCGTACTCGGATATGACAGCACACACACGACACGCATCCGGGTCTACCTCGACAAGAACGGCTCAGAGCTTGATAAGGTCTACGACCTCCAGCTCCCGACTTCTTCGAATCAGTACACGCAGACCGCCACGTTCACGTACAGCGGGTACGGCAATACCCCGACAGGGTATAATCGCGACGGCATCGACCTCGTCTCCGGCGACTATTTAGAGCTCCGGTACGTGGTGGACAATTACGGAATCATCCGCGCCAACGGTTCGCTGTTCAGTAACACGACCGTCTTCTTTGTCGATGATACGAGCCCCGCTACGTCAGGGTTCGACGTGGACATCGCCGCGTCCCTGCCTGAGCTGAAGCAGATTGACTTCCTCGTCGGCCTTCAGAAGATGTTCAACCTCATCTTCGTGCCGGACAAGAACAAGCCGAACCACCTCATCATTGAGCCCTTTCAGGACTACGTGGCGACGGGTACGCAGTACGATTGGACGAGCAAGGTGGACTACTCCAAGGACGTTACCATCAAGCCGACCACGGACCTCCAAAAGAAGGAGACGCTGTGGACGTACAAGAAGGGGGGCGACTTCATCTCGGACGCCGTACAGAAGTCCCTCGACAGGGTGTACGGTGAGTACAAAATAACCGAGCCGAGCAACGACTTCGCCAAGGGAAACCAAAAGATAGAAACCACGTTCGGGCAGTACATGATGAGCGTCATCCCCGGCATGGACATCCCCATCCACCGGAGCGTACAAGCCGACGGCCAAGCCGTCAAGAAGCCCCTCCCAATGGTGGCCTACTGGACGGGCCTCTCTTCGGTGTACGGCGACTGGTATCTCGAGAAGGACATCGGCGTAGGAGGTACCGCGACAATGACCGACTTGCCCATCTTCTCCAACTACTCGGCACGGACGGCAGGCATCGCCTCGAAAGACTTGAACTACGGAGCCGAGAGGCCGTTTATCCCCATCGAGGTCAACTCCCCCAACACGTTGTACTTCGAATACTGGGCGCAGTACGCCACCGAGCTATACGCGACGGAGGCTCGTATCATGAATTGCACGATGCGTCTTGACAGCGTAGACCTCGCGGGCTTTGAGTTCTCGGACAAGATATTCATCAAGGACGAATACTGGCGCGTGATGAAGATTGAGTACGATGCCAACGTCGAGGGGTTATGCAAGGTCGAGCTCATCAAGATACTCTCCGACGTAGCCATCTGCGCCGACATCCCGACAGGGTACGACCGAGCCAACCAGTACGTCTTGTTCAACAGCTCGACATCGGGCTCCCCTGACTTCGGCTCGCAGACGTGTTGCGAGAGGTACGGCTACGAGTGGGTGACAATTCCCATAGGGGTTTCTCCCGGTGGCACCTCGCCCATGAGCCTATGCCGTGCCCGCCTCATAACAAACCCACCTACACAGTGAAGCACCCCGACCACATCATGAAGGCAATCGACCTTCTTCAACACCACAAGGTGAAGAACCGCCTACCCCGGTGGCTCATCCCTCTCGACTACTTCCTAGCCGCGTGCATCTACGTCGGCTTTTGGGGTGGTATCGCGTACCTGATATATAAGCTGACGACATGGCTGTAAAGACTCAAGAGGTAATCCTGACGTTCAACGCCGAGACGGGCGAGGTACTGTCAGCCACCAACGCAATCTCGGACAATCTCGACGCCGCCGCAAAGTCGGCGGAGAACATGGACGACGCCATAGAGGACTCCGCAGAAAATGCGAAAGCCCTCGGTAAAGAAACCAAGAAGGCGAAGAAAGAGGCGGACCTCTTAGGCCGAGGCTTTACCAAGGCCGGGAAGTTAGGTCAGAAGGCCATGACCAAGGTTAAGACCGCTCTCAAGGCGGCGGGGATTGGTTTGCTTTTAGGCATCCTCGCGGGCATTGGTCAGGCATTTATGGCAAACAAAGAAAGGGCTGAGAAGTTCGAGGTCGTCATGGCGAAACTGCGCATCGTCTTTACGGTTATCGCGGACTCCCTCGCTAATATGCTCCCGGCTCTTATACAGTTCTTTAGCGACGGAGAGTACCGAGCGCAGGTGTTTCAATCGGCTCTTGAGGGTATAGGTAATTGGTTTAGTGCTGGATGGACACGGGCGACGGCGGGCTTCCGTAAGCAGCTCAGGAGGCTTGGAATCACATTCTACGAGACGCTTGAGAGTATGAGCTTCGGTACTGCCGACTTCAGCGACGAAATTGCAGGGCTCAAAAAAGGGATAGAAGACATCGACGCCGAAGTAGAAGAAGCCACCAAAACGATGGCCGGGTCGTTCTTTGCCCCCAAGAACATCAAGGGCTACATCGACGGCCTTAAAGCCTACGAAGAGGCGCAGGCAAAAATCACGAAGCGGATGCAGGAGCTCCGCGACGCCCAGCGCAACCTCGACGTAGAGACGGCACAAAGCCAAGCGCAAATCGAACAGCTCAAGAAGACACGCGACGACGAGCGCCTGAGCTTCGAGGAAAGAATTGAAGCGTCCAAGGAAGCGCAAGCCATAGAGCAGAATCTTGCAGACAAGCAGGTCCGGATAGCTCGAGCGAACATCAAAGCGTTGAAGGACCAAATCGCCTTGCAAGGAGAGACGGAGGAGAACCTCCAAGCGTTGGCGGAAGCTAGGATAGCAGAGGCCGACGCGGTGAGTACAAGCGCGGGAGTACAGACGGAACTCATGACTTCCCTGTTCACCATCAACAACGACATCAAAGCACAGGAGGCGGAAATCTCAGCCCTCCGAAGGGGGTGGAGTACCGAGCGCCTAGAAGGCTTGGAGGCGGAGATGGCGGCCATTGACGAACAATACGAGAGCGAGCTCGTAGCGATTGACGCTCTCAGGCTGTCAGAGGAGGAACGTCAGAAGCTCCGCGAGGAGGCGAAGACGGCACGCGACAAGCGTATCGAGAAAGCAGAGGAGTCGCACCGACAGGAGCTTCTTGATGAGTTGCAAAAGTATTACGATGAGGCTCAGAGCACCATCGACGAGAATACAACCAAGGCTAGAGAGACGGAGTTGGAAAATGTCCGAAAGACATACAGCGACCGTATCGCAGACGTGAAGAAGTTTGGGATGGATACGACCATCTTGCTCGAGGCCCAGCGGTTGGCGGAGAAAGCAATCAATGACAAGTACGACGCCATCGAGCGTCAGCAAAAGCAGGAGCAAAGACAAGCGGACTTCGAGATGGCCGCGCAGTCGTTAAATGCCCTTGCCCAACTGAACGAAGCCTTCAGCCAAAGCACCATAGCAGAGCGCGAGGCAGAGGCCGCGTTGAGGGAGAAGATTGGCGAGACCGAGAACATAGCCGAGAAGAACGCGCTCATCAAGAAGTACAATGAACAGCAAGCGATTGAAACGAGAGCACAAAAGAGAGCCTTCCAAAGGAGTAAGGCTTTGCAGATGGCAGAGGCTCTTGTCTCTACCTACCTCGGCGCGTCAAAAGCATTCACCTCGCAGATAATACCCGGCGACCCGACTAGCATAATCAGAGCAAAAATTGCCGCAGGTATCGCCATAGCGAGTGGACTCGCTCAGGTAGCCGCCATCAAGAAGCAAAGGTTCGAAGCTCCGGCGCCTATGTCTCTTGCCGAAGGAGGAAGCGTATCCGACTCGGGGGGTGGCGGTGGAGGTTCCGGGCAAGGGCCACAACTAGACCTGTCCTTCCTCGGTGAGGGAGCAGGGCAAGACGACCCCATCCAAGCCTACGTCGTCGCTCAAGACGTGAGCAACGCACAACAAGCCAACCAACAAATCCAAGACCAAGCAACGTTATGAGAATCGTGGAACTAATAATCGACGAGGAGGCAGAGCTCTACGGGATAGACGCCATCTCACTCGTGGACCGTCCAGCCATCGAGCTAGACTTCATCGCACTTAAAGAACAGCGGGTGCAGTTCGCAGAGGTGGACGCCGACAAGCGCGTCCTCATCGGCCCAGCACTTGTGCCCGACAAGCCTATCTTCCGCAAGAACGGAGGCGACGAGTTCTACGTGTACTTCAGTAAGAACACCGTCCGCAAGGCGAGCGAGCTGTACCTCAAGCACGGCAACCAAGCCAAGCACACCCTCGAACACGAGCACCAAATCCACGGCCTAACGGTGGTGGAGTCGTGGATAGTGGAGAACAAGGAACAGGACAAGTCGCACCTCTACGACCTCGACGTCCCCGTCGGGACGTGGATGGTAGCCGTCAAGGTAGATAACGAGGCTATATGGCAAGAGTGGGTGAAGGAGGGCAAGGTCAAAGGCTTCTCCATCGAGGGCTACTTTGTCGATAAGATGAAGAAGAACGCAGAGGACGAGATGCTCGCCGAGCTTGCCAAGGCCATCGTAAAGACCGACAAGCGAACCAAGTCCGGGACGCGGGTGGTTATGGAGTCCTTCGACGACTACCCCGACGCGGTGAAGAACGCCGCAAAGCGAGGCATCGAACTCAACGAGAAGAACGGCAACAAGTGCGCCACGCAGACGGGCAAGGTGCGGGCTCAACAACTAGCCCAAGGCGAACCCCTCAGCCTTGAGACCGTAAAGCGCATGGCTTCCTACTTGGCAAGAGCCGAGGAATACTACGACCCAAGCGATACCAGCGCGTGCGGCACCATCTCCTTCCTCTTGTGGGGTGGCAAGGCCGGGCAACGGTGGGCAGAGTCGAAGCTCAAGGACGAGCTCATGAGCCAACTAGCAAAAGAATTTTCACCAAAAGTTCAGGATTAACCCCTCTTCTCCCTTATATAAAAAACGGCATCCCATGACCATCCAACAAAGAGTGCAGGAACTGTTCCATAAGTTCAACGTCAACTTGACCGTAGAGCAGTCACGTACCGAACTGGCAGAAGCCACCCTCGAGAACGGCACCGTCATCTACACCGACGGCGACGACTTCGTCGAAGAGGGCGACGCCTACATCATCAACGACGAGGGCGAGCGCATCCCGCTACCCCCCGGCGACTACACCCTCGCCGACGGCGGGGTTCTCTCCATTGGAGACATCGGCAAAATCAACAAGGTTCAGAAGCCCGTGTCGGATGGCAAGGGTGGCGAAGGCAAGGGTGCCGAAGGCAAGCCTGTCAACGTGCCGAACATTGACGTGACCAAGCCCGCCAAGAAGAAGGACAGCGGAGACGACTCCGGCGGTAAGTCAGGCAAAAAAGGAAAGAAGAAACTCTCCTCCGACGAGGAACAAACTACCGAAATGAAAGTAGAACTGAACGCCGAGCAGGTGCTCGCCATGCTCCAAGAGCGATTCCCGGACCTCGGAGAAGAAGTCGCTCAAGCCATCGCCGTAGCGGTGGAAGAAATCTATGCACAACCCGAACCCGAAGTAGAGGCTGAAGAGGAAGAGGACGAGATGGGATACAAGGAGAAGGAAGAGATGCAAGTCAACCCCGAAGCACCCAAGGCCGAAGTAGAGGTCGAGGTGGAAATCGAGGTTGAAGCAGAAGCCGAACCCGAGGCCGAAGAAGCTAAGGAGGAGTTGAGCGCCAACGAAGAGAAGTCCGAGATTGACTTGCTCAAGGAGGCACTCGCACAAACCAACGAACGCTTGGACCAGTTGCATAAGATGAGCGCCCACGGTGGCCTCAAGCACAAGGCCCCAAGCACCCCCAAGGCCGAGCCCCTCGACCTTGCAAACATGACAATCGAAGAGCGCGTCCGCGCCCTTGCAAACCAATTTAATAGTTAAGATATGGCCGATATGGTTATCAATAGCAACTACGCAGGGACGGCCGCCGTTCCCTTCGTAGCCCCTGCTATCCTCTCAGCAGACACCATCGCGAACGGGTACTGCTCTGTGTTAGACAATGTTCGTTACAAAATCCAACTTCGTAAGTTGTCAGGTGGAACCATCAAGGCTCGCTCTTGCGAGTTTGACGCCGCGACAAACGGCTCTCTGCAAATTGACGACGTCACGTTGACGACTACCGAGTTGCAAGTCAACGAGGAAATCTGCAACCACGAGCTCGCTCAATCTTGGGCTTCCGAGCAGATGCGTGGAGCGTTCGCTCCCGTCCCCGGTGACTACGAGCAGTTCCTCGCGCAGTACGTTTCTTCTCGCGTTGCTGAAAGCATCGAGCGGAACATTTGGCAAGGCAACTACGACTTCACCGACGGAGGCTCTCCCACCTACGACTTGTACGACGGCATCATGGCTAAGTACGTCGCGGGCTCAGGAACCAACGAGACGCTCGTGTCCGGTGCATTTACGAATTCAACCATCGACGACCGCTTGGCTTCGTTGGTAGCCGACTTGCCGGACGCCTTGGTAGGCGACCCCGCCACGGTTATCTACATGAGCCGTAAGAGCTTCCAGCTCTACTTCCAGTTCTTGGCCGCAGATAACAACAACCCCGTGTTGGCTACGCAGATGGCGAAGTTCTACCTCGGGTACGAAATCATTACGCCTGCTGGATTCCCTGACGACACGCTCCTCGCTTCTCGCAAGGACAACCTGTACTTCGGTACTAACGTGTTGACCGACCACGTAGAGGCTCGCTTCATCGACTTGCGCAACACCACTGGTGCAGACCTGACTCGCATCTTGATGATGTTCGACGGAGGTACGCAAATCGTAGACGAGGCGTCTGCCGCTTGTGTGCGTCGCGACGACTAATAACTAACCGAGGGAGGGGGGGCTTCGGCTCCCCCAACTTCACAAACCCCAACAACAATGGCTTGTTCCTTAACAATTACAGGACGCTCGCTTCCTTGCCGTGATGCCCTCGGAGGGGTAAAGAAGGTGTGGATTGGTTCGTTCTCTGACGGCATCTGGGGCGCAGTAGGCGCAACGACCGACGGGGAAATTGACGACTCCACAGCCGCCTTAGCCCTCGAAGATTTTGTTTCTCCAAAGAACACCTCGAGCTTGACGCAGACCGTCAACTCTTCCGTAGAGAACGGCACCGTGTTTTACACGCAGGTCGTCTCTTTGGTCTGTAACAAACCCGTCGCCGCCGACATCACAGAAATCCAAAACCTCGCCAAGGGGCGTTTGGCCGTGGTGGTCCAAGACAATAACGACAACTACTTCGTTATTGGGCACACTCGAGGCGCCGAACTTACGGGCGGTTCATTAACGACAGGCACCGCCGTCGGTGATATGAACGGCTTCACCTTAGAGTTCACAGGCGAGGAGGCTATCCCCGCCCCATTCCTTGACGCTACAAGTGCCGCCGCTGGCAACGTTGATTTTAACGTGACACCGTAAAGCCGAGGCTCTGCCGAGGACCGTTATACAAAGGAGGGGGAGGGCGTTTGCTCTCCCCTTTTTTGCATAAAGCATGATAACACTATCTCCCAACCAAGCGACACGGCAGAAGATTCTCTGCACCCCGTTCGAGGCGCGGAAGTTCTTGGCGTCGTTTACGAACTACCTCGTCGTGCTTCGCAACGATTCAACCGAGAAGACCTACGCCTTTGTCGGGGACGTAGTGTACGACAACGAACGCTATACGCAGTTCCAAATCCGAACTAACACCGACGACCCTACCAACGGCAACGTAGCGATAACGGAGTCGGGGCTGTACACGTACACCATATACGGGCAGAACAGCGCGACGAACTTAGACCCCACCAACGCCACCGTAGTCGGTACGTGCGAGGTGGGGCCGTGCCGTATCTTGTTCGGAGAAACTGCCTACGACTTCGATAACCCGACTATCCCGGACAACGTAATCTACTACGAATAACATGGAACTCCTCAAGCTCAAAGAATACGTCGAGAGAAGCTACGCCGAACGACCCTCGAATCAGGGGTTCGTGAGCTACGGCGACGACAACCTCTTCCCCCAGTACCTCATCGACCTGTACAAGTCGAGCGCCACACACAACGCGCTCTGCACTTCCATCGCATATATGATATTCGGCGACGGTGTACAGGCCGACACGCTGGAATCCCGCCTGAAGATTCAAGAGTGGGGCCTCGACGACGAGGTACGCAAGGCGTGCCTAGACCTTAAAATCCAAGGAGGCTTCGCCCTCGAGGTCGTGTACTCCATCGACCGCACCACCATCACCAAGGTCCGCCACTGCCCCTTTGAAAACGTCCGAAGCGGAGAGGTGAACGAGGACGAGAAGTGCGAGTTCTACTACTACTCCAAGGACTGGAGCGACAAGAGGTACGAGCCGGAGGTCGTCAAGGCATTCGACCCCGAGCAGAGCGTAGAGCATCCCGTTCAAATCCTGTACGTCAAGCCGTTCTCCCCGGGCTCGTACTACTACCCCAAGCCCGACTACATCGGTAGCGTTAACTACATAGAGCTCGACAAGGAGATTTCCATTTACCACATCAACAATATCAAGAACGGCATGGCGCCGTCCTTCCACCTCGCCTTCAAGAACGGCACGCCGTCACAGGAGGAGCGGAGGAAGATTCGTAACGACGTGGAGAGGCAACTAGCCGGGGCCACGAATGCCGGAAAGTTCATCATGACTTTCTCGGACCAGCCCGACCGCAAGCCCGACTTCGACCCGTTCCCGCTTTCCGACGCCGACAAGCAATATCAGTTCCTCAGCGAGGAGGTGGTCGCGAAGATTATGGTGGGGCACCGCGTGACCTCTCCCATGATGTTCGGCGTCATGGCACCGGGCAAGCTAGGCGGAGGGCTCGAGCTGAAGACAGCCGAGGAAATTTTCTCCGACGACGTCATCGCGCCCTACCAAATGATTGTCACTCGGACCCTCGAGTCCATCTTCAACGCGGCAGGAGCGCCTGCCACTGTGACCCTCTACAAGCCGGAGGCAGAAGAGGCGAACGTCGAGGTAAGCTACACGGGTATCCAAATCTCAAGCGCCGTGGACATCATCTCCAAGGTAGCTACCGGAGAACTCACAGGACCGCAAGCCGTGCAACTCCTCGTGGCTATGCTTGGCTTCGACCGCACGACAGCCGAGGGCCTCTTCGTTGGACCACAACCTACGCCCCCCGTCGAGGAATTGTCCGACGACAAACCCATGCGGGCGAGTGGCGACGTAGCAACGTGGCTCATTGAGCAGAGCGAAGAGATGGACGAGGACGTCTGGGAACTCATCGACGAGAGGAAGGTGGACTACGAGAAGGAAGATATGCAGGACGCCTTGTGGACGTTTGCTCGTGCCATCCCCGGCAGTAGCGCCGAGCGTGGTAGCCGTGGTGTATCCGAGCAAGACAACGAACTCATCCGCGTGAGGTACGCATATATGCCAAAGAAAACCGGGCTGAATGGCAACCCCTCGCGCGAGTTTTGTCAGAAGATGGTGGGAGCCGGGAACCGCGTATGGCGAAAGGAGGATATAATCGCAGCGGGCAACCGCGCTGTAAACCCCGGCTGGGGCCCAAATGGCACTGACACGTACTCCATTTGGTTACATAAAGGAGGAGGTTCATGCCAGCATTACTTCGAGCGTCGCACCTACCTACGCAAGGACAACGAGCGCATCTCTGTCAACCAAGCGCGGAACCTTATCCGTGAGGCAGGACTCGAACCACTCGAAGTAAACGACCCGCTCGTAGCCAAGCGTCCACGCGACACACAAAACCGAGGCTTCCTTCCGTCCAACGAACAAGCCAAGAACATCAAAACACCACGCTAAATGGCACTAACAGCAGAAGTCCTATTTGTCAACGCCGACTACCTCAAGCGCATCACCCCCATCAACGGAAGCGTAGAGGACCAAGTCCTCGCGCCTGCCATCATCCTGGCACAAGACAAGTACCTCCAGCAGTTCCTTGGGACGGACCTCTTGAACAAACTCAAGAGCGACATCGCAGGGAGTGGTCCGGCGGGCGACTACGCCACCCTCCTCGACACCTACGTCCGGAAGGCTACGTGCTGGTGGACTTTGGTGGAGGTGTTGCCTAGCCTTTACGTCAAGCTCGACAACGGCGGGCTCGTTATCCGCACGAGCGACAGCACCTCGCCTATCTCTCAAGCCGACCTACATCGCGAGATTGAGAACGCACGGCAAAATGCCCAGTTCTATACGGCCCGCATGGTGGACTACCTCTGCCAAAACTCGAGCCTGTTCCCGGAGTACAACAGCAATCAGTCACCCGACATGGCACCGGACAAGACGGTCTACTACCAAAACGGCATGACCGTCTCCACGGGGACTGGTCAAATAGACCCCGACCTCGCCCGGTACATCTTCAGCGAATGACAAGAAAGCAGAACATCACACTCCTCAAGAACTGGCTAAATGAGAAGCGCCCTACTCCTAACCCTCTACCTCGTAAGCCACAACCTCCTAAGCCAGTGCGTAAGTTTTAACCCGTACTTCATGGGGTTGCCTGCCTTTCAGGTGGACCTCGTGGACGAGGAAGAGAAGACGCTCCCCATCGTGTTCCATGTGATGCACCTCGGGGAACCCGTAGGGCAGGGGTCGAACATAACAGCCGAGAGAATACAGGAGACGCTCGCCGAGGTGAACGCGCAATTTCGCAAGGAGCCGGGAGGAAGTGGAGACGGCGAAGGGGTGGACACCAAGATAGAGTTCTGCCTCGCGCAACGTGGCCCCGACGGAAGCCCGTCCAACGGCATCACACGCCACGACCTCTCAGGGATTCCCGAGTTCGTAGCAGATGGCATCGCCATAAGTAGTACGAGCGCAGGGGCGCCGGACTTAGAGATTAAGAATATCGCGTGCTGGGACGTGGCCAAGTACGTCAACGTCTACGTCGTTGGCGAGATAGCGGGCAACAACGGAGGCGGAGGCATTCAAGGGTACGCCTACACCGGACCGACGGGGAACTGTTTGGACGGCGTGGTTATCCTAGCGAACCGCGTACAAGTCACCCCCTTTACTCAAGGCAAGGTTTTGACGCACGAGCTCGGCCACTACCTCAGCCTTCAGCATACCTTCTTTAACACGTTCTCGTGTAGTCAGGAGACGAACTGCGAGACGCAGGGCGACATGGTCTGCGATACCCCACCAACTACGACCAACAACTTCTGCTCCTTCCCCGACTGCCCCGACGCCATCACAGAAAACTACATGGATTATACCGGGGAGAGTTGCCGGAACATGTTTACGCAAGGACAAGCAGAGCGTATGCACGCCCTCTTACAGGGGCCTAGGAGCTCTCTTCTTAGTTCTCCGGGGTGTCTCCCTGCCGTGGACTACGACATCGCCTTAAACGGGCTAGAATACGAGGAGACCTTCTGCCAACAAACCCAAAACCTCACAGCCTACGTGGACGTCCTAGGCAACCTTCCACTCGCCACCGCGTCCGTCGTCCTTGAATCGGACGGCACGACGTACACCGAGGACGTCTACGACCTTGAGCCGGGGACATCGTACACCGTAACCTTCGAGAACGTACCCCTCGACGGGGCGTTCCTCGTGTCGCTTGTAAGTCCCCTCGACGAGTACCCAACCAACGACACCCTCTCGGGCTTTGTGAGCTACGAACCCGGGGCGCTGTTCGAGATGAACCTCACGACGGACTTCTTTGCTACCGAGACGTCGTGGATTTTAGAAGGCGCGGAGGGCGTAGTGCTCGCCGAAGACGACTATTCCGCAGGCGTAGTCGAATACCAGTACGGCACCTGCCTCCTGCCGGGTTGCTATACCCTGACGCTCTACGACGACGGTGGCGACGGTATGCCCTACGGCGGGGCGCTGTCCGTAACGGTTGACGGCATAGCGGTAGAGACGGACATCTCAGGTGACTGGGGTAGCCGTGTCTTCGAGTTCTGCGTAAACGTGAGCGAGTGCCCCTACGACTTCGACGGCAACGGCCTCGTAGGGAACGGCGACCTCCTCCTCTTCCTTACCGAATACAGTTGCACGTCCTTTTGTGAGTATGACCTCGACGGCGATGGCGCCGTAGACGTGAACGACTTGCTCGTCTTCCTCGGCGTATGGGGAACCGAGTGTACCCCCGAGCCTTTCAACCTACCAACCCGCACCCTCCCAGCGGAGATACAAATCTACGACCTCAGCGGGCGCCGAGTTTGCCGACCACTCGACGACCTGCCCACGGGATTCTACATCGTAGCCGGACCGGACGGAGTGCAGAAACTATATAAGATATGAACATCGAAGCGTTAACAAGTATGATACCAGCCCTCGTGGGTGTGGTCGGCGTTTGGGTATCCTTGAACTCCGAGGTGGCCAAACTCAAGGGAAGGGTCTACCGCTTAGAGAATGACCAGAGCGAACTCAAGACCATGCTCAAGGAATGCGTCGAAGGCATCCACGAGCTCAAACTTCTCCTCGCTAAGAAGGGTCTCTGATATGTACAAATACTTCAAGCTGTCCGAGTTCGACAGCCCGGACCGTCCCAACTCCGGAGAGCTCATGGAGCACGAGGTCGTTCAGGCCCTCGACATCGCCCGCGACATCTACGGCTACCCCATGATTATCTCGTCAGGCTTCCGGTCGATTGAGGCAAACCGAGCCTGTGGAGGAAGTCCAAAGTCTAGCCACCTACTTGGGTGGGCGGCAGACATCGCAATTACAAACAGCCGGAAGCGGTTCCTGCTACTCGAGGCTTTGCTCGACGCGGGCTTCAATCGCATAGGAGTTAGCGAGGACTTCATCCACGTAGATATGGACCCTAACAAAACCCCCAACGCCCTGTGGACCTACTAAGAAAAAGCCGAACCGTCCACCACGTGGACGTAGACCTCGAGAAGCGAGGCGCGAAGGAACACTTCCTCTTCATATCAGACATCCACTACGACGCTGTTAAGTGCGACCGCTCGCTACTACACCGACACCTTGAGGAAGCCCAAGAGCTGGGCGCTGGGGTGTTCATCTTTGGCGACCTGTTCGACCTTATGCAGGGACGCTTCGACCCCCGAGGAAACTACGCCGACCTACGGCCCGAGTACAAGTCCTGTACCTACGTCGATGAGGTTATCCAAGACGTGGGCGAGAAGCTGTCCAAGTACGCCGACGTCATCAAGTTTATCTCCAAGGGCAACCACGAGACGAACATAGAGAAGCGCATGATGGTATCCCCCATCGACCGGGTGGCGCAAATAATAAACGGCAACGGAGGACACGTCGAGGTAGGAGGCTACGCCGGGTGGCTTTGTGTTACCCCTCACCGCAAAGGCTCCAGCCGAAAGCGTTTCAACGTCCACTACCACCACGGGTACGGTGGAGGCGCCAAACGCTCCAAGGGAATCCTAGGGGCGGACATCGACCAAAAGGACTTCCCCGACGCGGACTTCATCCTCCGAGGACACGACCATCAGAAGTGGCACCTCCCGGTAACGATTGACAGGATAACGCAAGGCATGAACCTCGAGCAGAGAACCGTCCACCACCTTCGCCTCGGTAGCTACAAGAAGCTGGGCGACAGGTACGCGGGCTGGGCTACCGAGAAGAACTTTGCTACGCCACGCCTCGGCGGTTGGTGGGCGACGGTACAAGAACGAATGGACGACTATGTATGGAGCGTAAGAGAAGCCGTATAAAAGAAGAACAAGTGGACAGGAAAGTGAACCCTTGGCTCGCTATGGCTATGGCCTTAGACGTGTCCCAAATCTTTCGAGAGAAGGGCAACCTCCGAAGGTGGTCCGCGAAGCGAACCATCGGTGGAGCGATTGTCCTCGAGGCCCTTTGGCAGATACACGAGAACGGCTTATCTTGGCCGGGCATTGCCCTTTGTGTTGTGGGCATTACACCCCTGTGTGTCTCCTTTTTTGAGAGGAGTTAGAAGGGATTTTTGTTTGATAAGGAAGGCTCTCCGAAACGTCGGGGGGTCTTTTTTATGCAAGAAAGTTTTTGTTTGTATGAAAGTTTTTTATATCTTTGGGCCATGTCAAACAAACACAGCACCAAGGGACGCGACCTGGCCTGGGACATTTTCGTCGGCCTTCGCTCCAACCAATTCAAGGACATGACCCTTGAAGAGATAGACGACTTCCGGACCGAGATGGCCTCGTTCCTCAACCTTAAAAAAGAATCCTAATGCTCAAGCCTACCGGAGTTTCCCACACGGTCTACCCCGACCAGCCCGCCGAGTCGTTCAACGACTGGACAGCCAACTTCACACGCCAAGAGGTAGCCCGCGACGCGGACGACTTCAAGCGTAAGTTCGACGCCCTTTGGGACGCCTTCAAAAAGTCAATCCAAAACCAATGAGAGACGACATGCTCCACGTCAGTTGGTCTCCAACCAACGAAGACAACGAAGCCAACGAGGCTCGCTACCTCTTAGCCCGCTATCCGGACGAACTCTATAACGACAAGCTCCCACAAAAGATAGAGGACTTGGTGGAGTCAGCCCTATGGGACGAGCATACAAAGCACGAGTTCCACTGCGCCCTTCCGGTTGACATGAGCAACGGAGAGATGCTTGACGTCATCGAGTACCTATGGGACTACCAACCCAAGACCCCGTTCTCTGAAGTCAAGAACCCAACACAAAAACAAATCGGCACCTTCATCCGGAAGGTGTGCAACCTTTAATCCTTTATATAATGGAACAAACCAAAATCCAAAACCTGACGCCGCAGGGCTCCTTCGAGAGCAACGGCAAGACCTTCTACAAGTTCGACTGCATCCTTGAGAACGGACTCGTGGGAGAAGTAAACGCCCTCACCGAGGACAAGTGGAAGCCCGGCGACGAGGTCGTCGTAAAGGAACACAACAATACCAAGTGGGGGCCACGCCTCAAGCTCGACCGCCCCGGCTTCTCACAAGGCGGAGGCTTTAAGCCAAGGGCCAACGACGACGAAACGACGAAGGGCATCATCGCTTCGTGGGCTGTGGGTTGCGCTATGGCTTCGGCTGGTTCATTTGATGACGGCTACGACCAGCGCGTCTTGAATCTCGCACGCATCGCCCTACAAGCCCGAGACGTAATCAAGAAGGAGGTCCAACCATGAACCCCTTTTACTGGCACGAGGGTATCCCCGGCAAGACAGGATGGTATCTCTGCGCGTGGACCATCGGCGACAGCGCCATCTACGACGTCGGCAAGTGGAACGGCGAGGAGTGGTTCACCCACATGACAGCCGAGCCCAACCTCTTCCACAAAATCACACCGCCACATGAGTTTTTTCAAGAACTGGAAAGAGAAGCTACCGACCGACAGCGTGCTCACGCTGAAGGTGAGGCTAGGCAAGAACAAGAAACACACGACCCTCTCTCTTTTTTGGGGGCTAATTAAAATCAAACGATGAACAGACAAAACAAAACATGGACCCCGGGGGAAGTGCAAACCCTCAAGAAGTTGCACCAAGCAGGAAGTACGGACGAGGCCATCGCCGAAATCATGGGACGGACCCGCATAAGTGTACAACAGGCACGGAGCAAGCACCGCATGGTAACGAAGCGCGTAGATACACAGGCCCGGCTTGAGTTCAAAGAGCCAACCAAAGGCGCGAAGTACACGAGGTACATGAAGCCATCCACCGAGGTCTCCATCCTTTGGGGACTCATCAAATACACGAAGGGATGAAGAGCTACCTGAAGACCCTCTACGGCTCACAGAAACAATGCGCCGACGAGCTCGGCGTCACGACGGCGACCGTGCAGAACTGGTTGAAGAAGAACCCGCGAGGCATCCTGCGCCACGCTCCCGAGATTATCAAGTACAAGGACACCACCTTCACCCAGCTTATGGGTGAGGTGTTGTTCCGGGAGTACGAGCTGGCGGAGTTGGAACCCATAAGAGAGGGGGAGGTATGACGCCTCCCCTATCTTCCCAACATGGAAAGGAACTTTAAGGGTGTGTGGATACCCGCCAAGGTGTGGCTAGACCGAGACCTTACCCTCGTGGAGAAGGCTCTGCTCGCAGAGATAGACAGCTTCACGGGCAACGGGCGGAGCTTCATGAAGTCCAACGAAACCATCCAAGCGGAGTACGGCATCTCACGCAACACCATCGGCAGGAGCCTACGCAAGCTCGCAGAGCGAGGGTTTGTGGACGTAACATTCAATGGGAGAGTACGTTGCGTTACTACTCGTGCAGGCAGCATCCCCAAAATGGGGAGGCAGAGTACCCAAAATGGGGAGGCAGCATCCCCAAATGATACCTCTACTAATACAAGAGAAAGA
>FUIF01017740.1_pt1 | contig 22561 bp, 29 predicted proteins | sample 1003461 | NCBI WGS metagenome assembly FUIF01 (sample SAMEA80401918, study PRJEB19352) | marine metagenome | reverse complement strand
CGAATCGAGGCCGCAAGAAAGCTCTGGGAAGTGAAAATAAACTTCGCGGCTGATACAATGGCAGGGATGAACGGGAGCGGCATTATTTCACCGGTGCTTGTTTGTTAAGATCGTCTTCACCCCTAAGATGCGGGAACCCGCCAAAGTTAACACCGTTTGAGAATTTAGCAATACACGTCGCCTCGGTCCGGTCGCACCCTGCGGTCACTCGATAATCGTCACCAACTTCGATGGCGTATCGCGTTGGCGTTTCCAGTGTGAACACGCCGCCGTCAAAGGCCCGCACGTCATGAGATTGTCCGGCGTTGTTTCCGCTAATCCAGGTCAGTCTACCAAACTGCCAATACTGACTCGCCTCGGTCTTACCGGTGTCAGTGAATTGACGACGCGAGACCTGCGTTGAAAGATTAGGTGATGCTGGGATTTGTGTCACAATCCCAGTGTCCGTGAAGCTCGATTCCGTTACACCGCACCGCGCACCGTAAAGATCGAAGCGGCAAGACGGCGTGACGGTCTGCAAAAGCGGGCGCTGTTTGAGCCGATCAGCCGCCGTAATCACCTCATAAGTAAATGAGTTGTCGGTGAAATCGAGTTTACCAAGGTTACCGGCGGCGATCATTTTTGCGTAAGTGCGATCACCCCATGAATAACGCCAGACTTCAACAGCCGCACCGTCGAACAATCCGGCCCATAGATCAATTTCAGAGATGCCAGCGGCGTTGATTATTCCAGTAACGTCGAACCCGTCGGTTGAACCTAGTTCAGCGTTGATCGTAAAGGCCGATGTTTCCAAACCGTCACACGGTGTGTAAGTGTCTCCCCGGAAAACAACGTCACGGTCATGAGACGTAAATCGATACGTTGTGAGTGGTGAGCCTTCGCGAAGGCTGATTTGCCACAAATACGCCTCTTGCGTCAAGCACGGTGCGGCATCGGCGCGAATACCTACAAGCAGCGCGGCCTGCGAAATACGAACATTCGAAACACCTTGCGAGCCAACAAGCAGCGCGGCCTGCGAAACACGAGTGTCTGTGGTCGAGACTACGGTAAGCGTATCGGTTAAATCATCCCAAAAGATATTTGGGGTTGAGCCTGATAGTTCGGGATCAGCGACAAGGTATAAGAGCGCGTAAGTCGCACCCGTCGGAACGGTTGCCGAGACTTCTAACAAACCCCAATTCAGAGTCCCAAACTCGGTTTGCGGGTTGATTGCAGCGCTGTACGTTGCGGACCCTAGAGAATTGTCGCCGCTGTCAAAAAACTCAACGCCCACTTGCGCGGTGTCGCCGTCGGCAGTGGTGTCTTTCGCCGTGTAGGTGGAAAAGGTGTAAAGTGCGTTGCCGGTCGCAATACTGGTTTGTTCGCCGGCGGTAAAATCCCGACGGAAAGAATCGGTTGACGCGGCTGCGGTGCCCCCGGTGTCATAACCAAAGCACGTCCCGCCCGTTCGGGGCGTCTGTGAAGATGTGAAAAATGTGTCGCCAACGGTTACCCCTAGGCGATCAGAACCCGATACGCTTGACCAATCGTCGGGGCGGGCACCCGTGGTGCCGCTCATTGCCTGTAGGTCTGCTTGCGTACTCATTGTTACGCCGTCCGTTCAAATTTCAACCTTGCCGCGTTCACGGCGGCAGGCGTCCAGGCCGCGCCGGTCGCGGGGTCTGTTTCGGAAACATCGCTGTACACCGCGTAAGTTTGGGTGAGCGCGTTGTCAGCGCCCGTGTCGGTGGTCTCAGGACTAGACTCGCTCGACACAATCGACCCTTGAGTGCTGCCGGCACCGGTGTCGTCTTTTCGCGCTAGATACCGGTGGATGCAGGCGGATATTGTTGCCGTTTCGGTGCTGGCGTTCGGTAAGTCAAATTCTGATTCGTCGTTCGCAGCTGCCGACACAATGTAAGATGAGTCGTCATCGGGGGTAGCTTCATCAATCATAAGATACCCCGCTCCCGTTGCGCTTGGGGTCCAATCTTGCACAACACCATCGCCGTTAGGAAACAACGTTGTCCAGACCGTGTCACCTAGGAAATCATTATTCACCGAACCGCTAATATCGCAGACATACCAATCTTGGTAGTAACACGTTTCAGCGTTTGTTCCGCCGTGCGGTGCCAGATAGACCGATTGAATATTGATGTTCGCGGTGGCGGTGGTATCAACGCCCGTTTCGTCAATTACGGTTTGACCGTTGACGCGGACTTCAACCGCCCCGCCCGGTGATCCAGTGTTGCCAGCTCGAACATGAATTTCAATAAACTCATAAACCCCCGCGCGAATGACATTCGCCGCACTTCGTGCAACCTCGGTGCCGCCGGACATGCTGCCACGCTTGAAAATAAGGTCTAGGTTTGTACCGACAACCAGCGAACATTGATCACCGTTCGCCGAGTCCGTGAAAGAAAACACACCGTTTTCCGTGTCGCTTGGCGGGGCCGCTTCGATCCGCATGGCGCACCCGGTGATCACGTCAGTTATGCTCGAATTGAGCAAAAGTCTCAACCCGCCATTGTCCGCACCGCCCGTACCCTGCGCTCGAACACAATGTGACTGCAGTCCCTCGTTTCGAAGCGGGGTGGTTTGCAATGAAATACGGCTGGTTGCGCTTGCGTACACACCGCGCGTCATGTTCGAAACGGTGGTTCCATATGTTGCAAAACCGTCGGCATGTAAAAGCATTTCAAAACCTTTCGTTTACGGGCAATAGCGAACTTCGCGTAAGTCGATGTCAGCAAACCCGGCGGCGTTATATGTCCGCATGATCGAACTGAACGCTTCATCGTCTAGGAAACGCACCTGTACGTCAAACAAGCCGCCCCAAGTCAAAGCAACGCCGTTACCCGGCGCGGTGTCGAACGTCACAACACCGCCCGGTCGAGAAACGGAATAACCAATCGCGGGGGACGCATCGGCATCAACGCCACCGACACCGATTTTAAGGGTGCTTACAACTGGGAAGTGGATTGGGCGGCTGTAACTCTCAATCGGCGAGCCTACGTCATAGGTTTTACTCAGCTGGAATGCGGTGGTTGTTCCGTCCCCCGTGCCAAGCGATTGATCGGAAATGTTGGTTGTTGGTACTTCGTTAATCCGGGTCAAGTCAACCGACGCGAAGTCTGTAGGGTCACGCCACGGCCAGGTTTTAGCCGGACCGGACATGACAAGCCATTGACGCTTGATCGCTTCGAATGTCGCTTGATCCCGCACACCGGACGGGATTTGGATTTCGCGCAACGGATCAAGCCAGCGCTGGTTCGCTTGCTCGTCGCCGCTGTCAACGTTTGTAATTTGCGTCGAAAAAAGCGGCGACACCGTAACAGGGTAACCTTGAATGCGCGCTGACAAGTAAGAGTCCTGAAATCTAGACATTCTCTAACCCTCGCTTTTGCAGGCGCTGAATATTCCGGCGGCTGTTTTTGAATGAGCCCGCGTCGGGTGTGCGGATGTTCCAATTGTTGATAACATCACCGCGCCGTTGCGTTTCTTCATTTGATGAAACAATGCCCGTCATGTTCGGCGTAAATAGTTCCGGCCCTTCCTCACCAACAATATAAGATCGCCCCGGAACGGTGGCACCACCGCCGGCAAGAAAACCACCGAAAAAGCTCCCAATTCCACCAAGGCTAAACCCGCCATCACCACCGAAACCGCCCCCAAACAAATTATCAAAGAAAGGCGCAATCGCTTTCGCTCGCAACATTTCGAGTATGACGTTCTTTAGCGTGTCTTCAACGTCGGCGCCACGACTTACAATGTCTGTCAAGCCGCGCGCCAAACCATCAAACGCAACGATGCCATTGTCTTCAATGTCTTTGACGGCGCGCTCGTAAACCTTGGCCGAAATCGCACCTTCGTCTAACAGCTGCTTAAGTTGTGCCAGGCGTTCGGCGGTGTTACCTTCAACATCAAACCGATTGTTTACTTGATCGGCGAGCGCCTGCATTTCCTCTTTCAGCTGACTGTCACGGATGCCTTGTGCGGCTTCCTGAAATACGGGTGGCAGCTCGCCAAGCTTACTCTTGACGGCATCGATACCACCGAGTGATTCGATCATATCGGTTGCAAGCACTCGCTGCGCCACACCTAAATCAATGCCGCCCTGTTCCGCAAGTCTCAACTTCGCTTCATACTCGGTAAGCGCCGCTTGAACCGGGAAAATTTCTTCACGCAATTCTGCGAAATCTTCTGCGATTTGCCGGGCGTCCGCCGCCTCAACAATCTCGGTAAACACGGGGGGCAGCTCCACAAGGCTGTCGCGAACCGCCTCAACACCACCTACCGATTGAATGAACGCCTCACCAAGCGCACGCTGCGACTCAGCCATGTCAAGTCCGGCAATGCGGGCAAACTCTAGATCAGCCTTGTATTCTTCCATCGCCTCGCCAACCGGGTCAACGATGCCGCGAACACGGTCAAGCTCGCTGGTAATGTCGTCCGTTTCGGGGACGGTCATGTTACCAAGCGATGAAATCAGGTCGCTGATTGTGCTGTTTGTTTCGGCGGCGGCTTTTTCAATGTCGCTCAGATCGCTTTTCGTGTCGTTCAAATGTTCCGACGCGCGGATCAACAACGGTCTGTCGTTATTCAAACCAGGCCGAGCGATAGAATCCGGCGGCGCCGTAGCCGCACGAAGTCCGTTAGCGAGCCTTTCTTGTTCTTCACGATACGCCTTAACGCGTTTACGCGCTTCATCGGCGGAAAGCCCCGCACCGTTCAACCATTTCGGCAGCTGCAACAGTGCCGTTGATGCCGTGTCGCTTTGCTTCGTCAACTTGAACAACTGATCACCGAGCGCCTTACCGCCTTCCATTGCGAGCGGCATTGCGGCGGCGGCGCCTGCGATGCGCGCCGTCATGGACTTCGCGGCCATGCCCGCCGCGCCAAATCGAGCCGCAAGCGTGGCGAGACCAGCGGCGGCAAACCCTGTAAGCCGGATCAACGAACCGAGACCAATCAACACCGGACCCATAGCGGCGGCAAGGGACGTTACAATCACAATGGTTTTGCGGGTTTCGGGGTCTAAGCTTCTAAACGCCGCAAGAACATCGCGAGCAACCGACACAAGCTCTTTGAATACGGGCATAAGCTCGCGCCCGATTTCAACCATAAGCTCGTTAAATTCTTCTTTAAGCGCGCGCTCTTGGTTTGCGAGACTGTCGGACGTGCGAATGACGTCGCCCTGTGCTTGGTCAAGCTGCGTCATAATCAGAGACGCGCGGGCTAGAATTTTTTGCTGGTCGGTAAGTTCGTCGCCAACTTCGGCGATGCCAAGGCGGAAAGCCTCGTTCGCAACGGAAGCCTCGTTAATAAAGACACCGAACCGACGCAGCGGCTCGGCTTCACCTGCAAGACCAGATCGCAACCGCAACAGGGCAGCGTCATCGGTGGTGTTGAAAAACGACGCTGCATCACTTGCCAACTCCGCAAAGGCGGTTGACAACGCAAAAGCGGCGTCCTCTGTAGGTGCGGCTTGACGGAACAGCTGTTGAAACTGAAAGCCCGCTTCCTGCAGGGTTTGGGTTGATCGCCCAAACGCATCGCCCGTTGTTTCGGCCCAAACGTTCGCTTGGTCAGACATACCCCCGAATGCAATATCAAACGCTGATTGTAGTTCGTCAGCGTCTCGCGCGGCGGTGCGGGCTTGGTTTGCAAACAGAACAAAAGGTGTTGTGATACCGAGCGTAAGACGGGCGCCAATCCCCTCAAACTCTTTCGCCGTGCGTTTGCTGCGCCGCGAAAACCGCTTTAAGTCTCCCGACGCTTTGTCAAGTCCCTCGCGAAATTCCGCGACGTTTGCAAATAGGTCAACCCGTAAACCGCCAATAGCAACCATTACTTTTTAACCTTTCCGTTCTTTACCACTCTTAGCGGATTTTTCGTGCCAGGCAAGCTATTAAAATAAGAGATCATATCTGACCGTCGTTTTTCAGGCGATGCCTTGCGTTTTCGTTTGGGCGCAACTTCCTTCAACAACTTTTGAAGCGTCGGGAAGGCGCGGTTACCTTCTTTGGTCGCCGGAATGCGTGACAGGCTAGCAGTGAGATGCGCTAACGCAACGCGTTCGCGGTACTCTTCAATGTGATGCTCGTTAACAGTCTCGACATAGTTTGCGATGGCGCGGGGGGTCATTTCTCGCATCTCTGCGAACCCTAACCCTACCGACGCGCCCGCTTTATAAAAAGCTTCTACGAAACTTAATCGAGACTTCCGGGCGGGGGGGTTGCCGCTTCCGCCGCCGCCCCTCCGTCAAGTTCTTCACCTTCCGGTTTAGGGGGTGCAGCTTTTTCGATTGCTTTCAAAAGCGCCCCTCTAACTTCCGCCAACACACCAACATGCGCGACAACTTCGCGGGCTTCATCTTCTGTAATACCGGCAAGCGCGGCGAAGATTTCGCGAGTTTCGCGGGTTTTCAGGCCGCTGGCCAGTTTGTCAGCAAGAATATCGAAAGGCACGTTAAGACGTTCTTCAATTTCTTCAATCGCTGCCATTCCAGCAACCAGCTTAAATTCCCGCCCGTTGATACGGGCGACCACAACACCTGTAGACATGTGAACCCTCGCTTAAGCGTAAGTAACTTGACCAGAAACCCGCAAAACGGTGGTCAACATACGAACACCATCGACCGGGGCAGACGGCTTGAATTGAAGCACTTGTCCGGTAAACGTCCAGGTGATTTCAGGGCTGGAAGTCGATTCACGAATCCGCCAAAGGCGTTCGCCACCGTCCGATTGAGCGTTGAACCCGCGTACCGCCGATTGATCCGAATCGTTCGGCAGGTAGTTAGATTCGATGGTGATTTCGCCGGGATCGATCAGGCCGGGGATATACTCGCGCGTAAAGCCCGTGGAGTCCTGATTTGTGGTTTCGACGGATTCGCGAAGTTGTTCGGGGTATTCAACGTCCTTCACTTGCGGGTAATTGGTAAACGCTTGCGGCGATGCGCCGGCAACCGTTTCATACTCAACCTTGGTACCAATACCAAGCTTAGCGCCTGTAGTCATTGCTTAACCTTTCTTTCAAGCGGGTTTAGTTCATCGTTAGGCAGCACACACCGAGTTGTCAACCCCATTAAGCGGCCCACACTTCCACGTCGATAGACTTTCGAAACAAACCCGAGTCCGACGCGTCCAAGGGTTCCGTGTAACCATCACGCTCTTGACGTATGAGTACACCCGAAAAACAAACGGCGGGGGAGCCGTAATCTTGATTGATGACGCCGGTCATTGATGCGACTATTGCATCCCGCAACGCGACAACCTCGCTATAACTTTCGGCGAACAAATCCAGCTGCACCAGATAGGGCACTAAATCCGTTTGCCCGTCTTGGTTATAATCCCGATCACCTGAAATAACGGTGTAAACCATCGCGGGGAACACCCCCGCTTGTGGCAGCTTAACCGGATAAAAGCGAGCGGCGATGATGTTTGTAACAGCCGTCTGGCTAGTCACTAGGCTGACAAATTGCTTTTCCATCTTTATCCACCCTTTCTTTTAGCGGTCTTACGTGCCAACCGCGCGGCAGCTCGGTCGATTTCCCTTTTCATGGACGCTGAATAATCCACAATGATTTGATGCTTGTATGTCTCCCACGCCGGGCGAAAATGCGGTTGCGCTGGCGTGTGACCAACATGTTTACCTGATTTATGGAATCGGTCAATTGTACCAAACTCGGCAAGGTGGGCGTGCGGGGCATAATTCTTTGTACCGCGCTTATAGTTCGGGCCGATATACATCCTAATCTCACCGCGCGGCTTGGAGCCGACTTGCGTTTTTTGGGACGGGGTTAACTTGGTGCTGACCGTGTAAGATCGGCTAAGGTTACCCTGATTTTTCGGTGCCAGGCGGTTTGCGGCGTCTGCAACGGGCATAGCGGCGCTTTTGAGGGTTCGGCGCACCACGTTAGATTGAGTCGCTTTAGGAAGCTCACTGAAAGCCTTCTTAAGCTCTTTAACACCAACAAGTTCCATTCTGGTTTTCAACCCGGCGTACCGCCTTTATCGGTTCTGGAAACACAAACAACATGTGCACCTTCACGCCGTCCGATTTCATCAATACCAAGAATGTTGTACTCGCGCCCTTCATAGGTGATTCGGTAGTCGTCAAGAGCGGCGGTCACGGTTGGAATAAGAGGGAACCAACGAACCCTAAACGCCACTTCGGCAGACGCGTAACGCTGTTGAGACGCGAAGCGTTCGAGAACGCGTTCGTGCCGCTTCTCAGCCCACAATTCACCGGCATTCGACCAGGTTTCGTTTTCTTCACCAAAACTGTTTTGAGCAACTGTGCGCCGCTCAATCGTAATTCGCCGGTCTAACCGTCCGCTTCTCATGGGAACACCCGGCGCACTCGAAACATTTCAAGCGAGTTTAAAATGTGTTCTGGCACTTCTGAAATCATACCGTTAGCCGCGACACCCCGAGAGTCGTAAAGGTCAGTGACACGAGACAGAATGACGTTTTTAATAATGTCGGGTACGGTGTGTGCTTCAACAGGTGAGCCGCCGTCGGTGTAACCAGCGCGATAAGTAATAACAATGCTGTCAACGTCGCACCGCGCGCTCGGCCAGTTTCCACCGTATACCGGAAGTATCTTGGCCGGACCTGGCGTTTCACCCGTCTCAGCAATCACACGGTAATCAGTACCGTCAACCATTGTAACGGTTGTGCCCTCGGTGTCAGTGTAGGTGAACGAAACGATTTCAATAAACGGCGGGTAAGGCAGCAAGATCGCATCCGACGCGGGGTTACCGTTCCACATATATTGAGGCGACGGGAAACGGTCTAGACCTAATCGCCACGTTTGCGGTGCAAGCGCGCGTGCGAGCCAGCCGGTGCCGGCGTCAAGCTCCGCTATCGCCGTATTAATACAGCGCGTGATTAAATCGTCTTCTGGATTGGTCGCCGGCGAACCGGTCGTGTCCACGCGAAGCTGTAACCGGGCCTCGGTCAGCGTCACAACGTCAAGCGCCGGCGCGACGGTACGGCTTAGGGTAAATCGTATGTCACGCTCAGGGATATAGCTGTTGTTCATCGATAATAATCCTTTATCCAGGGCGCTTCGCGCTGCGTTTCAGGTAACCACGGGTCATGTGGTCCATGAAAAAACACTATACGCGCACCGTCGGGCAATGCAACATTGTCTAACTTTTGCACGTTTAGCGCTTTTCTGCAATGCACACGATACGACAACACCCCGTCTTCTGCAGTCCAGCGCCCGACGCCTTCGAACTCGTTACGCTCATGAAACAAGGATAACCACCCTTGGTCGCTGCCGTGAAACCCGTTTCGGCGCGTTTCGTTTGGGGTGGTGAGCGGATCGAACGTATTATAAACCCCGGAATATAAACCCGGCGTGATAAGCTGCATCGAGCCGTTGAAATGTGTGTGCGGGTTCACATAGTCCCCCCACATCACGCAGGGCTCCGCGCGATCCACAAGAGGCGTGATGTCATCAATAATCACACAGTCTAAGTCGATAGAGCAAATGCGGGGACCGATTATACCGGCTGCGCTGGCGTCCCACAAGCGTAATCTGCGATAACATGAAGGGTTGTTGCCGGCGTGCGGGCTAGGTACGTCGCTAAACCCGCGTTCATCCCATACGCTTAAATCGTGCGTTATAATATGACCGCCAATCCCTTCTGCGTCATCGGTGATACAATGCAAGGTAAACGGAACGGTTATGTTACGAGCGATCATCCGATACAACGTGTTCACGTGTGCCGCTTCGAACTTGGACCGATAGTCAAATCCAGGCTTCCATTTGAAGCAAACGAAATCAATCATAGCGTAAAATCCGGGGTTCGGTTGAATCCAATATGCTCGACGAAATTATCAACGGGACGGGCGGTGCTGATTCGCGCCAGCTTCCGATTTAAATCACCTATTTTCCGCGAACGTTGTGCGGCGGAATGCAACAGGTTTATTTCGGTGATGCTTGGCGGACCGCCCCAATGCGCTTGCGGTGTGGCTTCCCAGTCGCCGGACACTTTTAAGGGGGTCCAGCGTATTTTTTCTTTGGTGCCGATAATGTGTTCGCCTGCCTTCTGCAACGGGTGGATTGAACGTTTATAAGCACCATAAAGACGCACACTATCATAACCATCGATTAAATGTTCAATAGACGAAAACCGGAGCCGCCGCGTAAACCGCCAATCGTTTTCAAGATACAAAAAATGCGTGGCGCCGCGGGCTATCGCGTTCGCCAGCAAACATTTAATCGCAGGTATTTGCCCGGTACGCTTACCTGTGCGATAAACCGTCTTAAACCCGTATTCGTCAGCGAGCGTGAAGTTGTCGTGTGTCTTGGAGCCGTCGTCAGCGTGCAACCTAATACAATTGTAAACATCGGCGTGTGTCGTTATTGAATGCAGCGTTTTTCTTGTTAGAAAACGGCGGTCAGCGGTCAAAAGCCCGATTGCTATTAACATTCCACACCCCAAACCTGCTTATATTCAGACGGTGGCATGAATGCTTGACCCTTGTCGTGCATGCCACGTCGCATCAGATCGTTACGGATATACGCTACCCGCTTTTTTTGAGCGGTTGACTTGCGGTCCAAGTTAAAGGTTGACGCGTCGGCAATGTCGGATCGATCCCAAAGGTAAAGCGGAACGTCTAGCGAATGATAGTCAATACGAGCCCGCCGCATTAGGCGCTCTTTATGATCGTAATCACCGCCATAACCCCCACGAAACCGTTCGTCATGATAACCGAGAATATCACACCAAAAATGCTTTGTGCATAGATAAGTGTCAGGATGCGGCTTATATCGAGAACCATCAATTGACCTTATGCGGTGTGAGGGTTTGTAAAGAACGCGATGATTTATTGTGCCGTCATCGTTTCTGAAAAACTTGCCGTTTTCGAGTTTGGCAAACAGAAACCGCAAAAACTCTTCTGTCACCATGTGATCAATATCCGTGACAAGTAGAAACGGATTGCTCGCGTGTTTACAACCAACGTTGCGGGCGAACGCATAATTCCAGGCGATGTCCGGTCCGGTGCCGTGAAACACCTTCAAATCCACACCGCACAGATAATCACCCCAAGCTCGTTTGTAAGGTTCCGGGGTGGAATCATCCGTCACGCAATATTCGATTTTCTCGCGTAGGTCGGGGGGCAAGGCACGAAAGTTCTCGTACTGCTTTTCAAGCATTCCTTCATTGCAGTAATAACCGTTAACGATTGTTAGCATTTTTTCACCTTCTCGAATGCGTCGATTGCTGATTTCGGGTTCATGTTTACAACACGGGCGCCGATGTCGTCAAACTGCTTACGCGCCGCGTGCATGTCTTCACGCCACTTAAGAAACTTGCGATGCGTGTTGCGGCTTCCTTTACCGTGCCATTTGTAATTGCCGAAAAAATGCCCCAAATCAGAACCCAAATCAAACCCATAAAGCAGGACTGTTTGCGGGCGCAACGTGTGCGTCAATGCGAGCGCATTATAGCCGCTATGATCACCGTTCAAAATCAAACCCGTCTGTTTGCGATTGACAATGGTGTCTGTCAGCTTGTTAAATTCCGTACACTCAACATCGCATTGATACACTGTAAGATCGTTTCGACCAACCCAATCTTGCGCGGGGTGTTCGTTACACATGTGATCATACGCGCTGCGCCTAACGTAAAACAGGTTTTTCGGGCGGTTGCGCATGATCAAAGGCAACGTTTTCATCGCAAACGTACCGTCCATCGTCAAACCAATGTCAAAGTCAACGTAGCGCATCGCCTCATTGACAGCGATCACTATGCCAGGCGGCGGTCCGTTGGTGCGAAGCGTGTTCGCCGCACTTGGGCCGGTCCCTACAACCGAGACGACGTTACACAGATAAGTCATACCCGAATCTTTCCGCATCTTCTGCATAGTAGATCGCTAGGCGTTTGCGTTGTTGTGGTTTGAGCCGCTGCATGAAGCTTTCATAACCATCACCGACCGTCGGTTTTATGTGCGGTAAGTTTTCAAGATCAACATCGACACCGAATTTTTGACAAACATAAGGCAAATGTCGGTCGATACACTCAAACCTGAAAACATGTTGCGCGAAATCGAGCGCATAAGCGTTGTGTGTTAACGGTAACGTGTGGTGACGTATTTTGTTATTGGGAGCAAACAGCTCGAACGAAATATACGGGTCAAGTACGATTTCAACGAAGTTGCGAGGGTCCGTTGCGTGCCCGCGAATTTGCGTAAAATCGCGATAGGCAGACGCCAGGCGTTCGAACGGGTGGCGGATGAACGTAAAAGATTCTTGTCCGCCAGCGATCAGCCGGGCGGCGAATGCGGGCATTCCGACACCGTAAAACGCCTTGTATCGCTTTTTCCAAATACCTTCACGGATCGTCGACGACGCGGTTTTAGGGATGCCGATAAACACCGCATCGGGGTCTTGCAGACAAAACACGCTCATGGCTTACACTCCAAAATAAGCGTTTTCGGATCGTCGCGTAAAATAATCGTTTGACGAAACCCGGCGTCGTGAAGCTGCTTAACCCAAAAATCAGTATTACCGATTGTAAGGTGTGCGTTTCTGCCGTCGGGCAATATTTTACCCGAAAGTTGCTTAACAATGAGAACATACGCAACTTTAACGCTCATAAGCCACAAATGCCGGCAAATTTCACCTACTAAGTGTGGTTCGACATGCTCAAGCACATCTGTGCACGCCACTAGATCGGCGGGGGTTGGTTGCATATCCTTACCCGGTATGCCGGGGTCATATTCACGAATCAACTCAGGCGTCCAACCAAACCGCTCGACAAGCGCCGTCTTGAGCGTGCCCTTACCGCACCCATAATCGAGCACAGTTTGACACCCGTAAGCTGTAGCGACTTCGTTTACCGCCACCGCTCGCTTATGACCGCCACCGCCCCATCCCGTCGTTTCATGCATCTCGACAAGCTGGTTTTTATATTTGTCAGTGTACGGTTTCATATCGACTCCCCTTTATAACAGACCAATGTAACCTTTTTCCACTTGTCGCGAACAATTTCTATCCGCTGCCAGCCGGCCTCACGCAATTTTTCAACCCAAAACTCGGTTGGCTTGCAAATTAAATGCGCGTTTCGGCCCGTATGCGCAAGAATCCTCTTTGCGGGTTGCTTGGCGATTGCGAAAAACCCGGCGCGGCGGGCAAGCAGGTACGTGTAACGCAACACGTTGTCGAGTTTTTCCGGCTCCACGTGTTCGAAAACATCGGTGGACAAAACCACGTCGCATATTTTCGGCGGGATAAAAGGTTCGCGGCTTGGGTCAAACTCTTCAATCCGATAGCCGGCGGCGCGCAACTCTTTACCGAGCGTCCCTTGCCCGGCGCCATAGTCCACAACAAAACGGGCGTCGTTAGCCTGCAAAAAAGGTATAATGTCGTCTTTGAATTTCCACCCCGTGTCACCCCAAGGTTTAGCGGCGTGTGTCGCCGCCAGCTCGGCGCGGTACTCAGGGGACGCCAGGTCGTCAATGTCGTATGAGAACGCCCCGCGATTCAGCGGGTTCATAAACATGTGAACGTGCCCAACATCAACAGCGTGAACCCCTGCCCGCGCCAGGCGAGCCGCAAGACACGTTCCGGCAGCGCCTAGCGAAATCAAAACCGTGTCGAAATCACCTTTAATCTGCAAAACCAGCCTCTCGATTTCGTCAAGGTGTGCATATGCGTTTTCCTTCGGCATACCCCCCTATAGCACAAAAAAGCCCGGCGTCGGTAATGATCGAATCAAACTTTTCAGGATACCCGCGGCAAGCAAAACCCGCTTATGTCGCCACAACCCTTCGAATTGCTCCCAATAGCTTTCGCGATCAATCCAGGGCGCGTTATCCGGTCGCGTGACGAACGATGAACCATAAAGTGTGTCAGGGTTGTAAAGATGCGTGTAACGCGGCTTCTCGTATTGCGACCAGAAATAATGGCGCGGCGTCACGTCTTCAAGCTCATTGGGATTGAGGTTAGGAATGCACGGCAGATACCGATTGTCTCCCTCAGTAAGAATACGGCGCAGCTCGGTTTGAATCCCCGCTGACCACTTTTGAGAGATCGAAGACTCGCCGCGACACAAGCGCAACTCACCATCCCCGAACCGCGCAAGCGACATACCGGTCACGGCTTTCTTAAGTGTAAGTGCTTCGTTACTAACGCGGGGGTAATGCATCTTCTAACCTCATTTTTGGGAAGCACTCTAGCGCGCTTCGTAGTGACGTGTTTATGACTTCTACACCGAGTTCTTGCAATACCGGTGCCGATTGTTGAAACACTTTACGGAAATTGACAAACGCAGCATCTTTTGTGTTGCGGAGTTCTTTGGGGTGGTCGCCGTGCCAGTGCGTCACGCCGTTAGGGTTGCACATGTCAAGACCAAGAAACACAATCTTGTCGGCCCCCCATTTCACCGCAAGACTCATCGCCTGAAAAGAGGAATTATTACCAAGCGCAATCGCCCCGTCGCGAGTGATTTGTGTTCCAGGCCGAGACTGAGCAACGCGTATGTGCGGGGGTTTCTCTTTTTCTCGATTCCACCCAATGTTTTGCGTCCAGTGCTGCCCCGTAAATTCATCGGGTGTTGGACCGCGCGCTAACCACCAATCGGCGTCCGCTGCGTAAAGCACATCTGCGCCGATACACAGTCGCCAAGTCTCGTTAATCGTAATAACGCGGTCGGCGTGTTGTCGGGCGTAATGTGCGGTGGTTGCGGTGATGCTCGGCCCGCTCGCCAGAATTGCAACCGTTTGCCGCGACCAATCGTTGTGCATGACTTCCCCTTCACGAAAAAACCCCGGCCAGAATTACCAACCGGGGTTTTGAACATTTAAGCGCTAAACCTTAGTCCGTGTCAAGCACGTACTGAGGCTTGGTCTGTGGCGTCTCGTAGTCCGCTTTCGTGAAGATCATCACGGCGTCATAAGTGTTCGGTGACGCTTCGTCGGTGATCGTAGCTGACACGTGCGTAAAGTCCGTGCCGCTCAGATTGCCGAGTTCTTCTGCGAGCGCCGATGCGATGACACCAAAATCACCTGTTACAGCGCTACCAAGGTTCGCAGCGTTCGAGCCGGTGTTGTCGGTGGCTTTGCGAAGCTGTACAGTCACTTCACTCAGTGGTGAAGATGAAGGGTCAGCGACAACCGCGCAAGACACTTCGTTATAACCAGAGATCGGCAACCAATCGGCAGCCGATCCAACCGCCGCGACTTCGCTAAGCTTGTAAGTGTTCCCAGACATTGAAAATAATCCTTGTGGTTTGGGGTTGTGAAAGGGCGGCGGTTAAGCCGCCCGATCTATTTCAGCGTTAAGCCGCCAGAACAACAAACGGTGAATAAGACCGATTGTCAAGACCTTTGATCGGTGCGGTAAGCGCGGGCTTACCATCAACGTTCGTGAAGATTTTGACGGTTGTTTTGTTGTTGATGAATGCAACGTGTTCGGACGCTGCGATGAAGGGGCCGAAACCATCCTTAATGTAATACTCACTAAGGTTGACCAGCGAAACATCACCCTTGCTTCCAAGCGCCGGAACACGCTCAGACCAGATGACAGGACGGCCGAGAATGGTGTCAGGAATACCCCGCGTAAGGTCACCCTCCGCAAAGATATAAGCACCAACACCCGGCGAACCGCCAGAGTTGTCTTGAATCTGCTTGATGGTAGGCTTGGCGCCCTTAGCAATGATCCAGACATAACCGGTCTCGCCGAGAATGCGAGAGTCCATTTGAACAAGGTCCGCATAAGTAACAGAGGACGTCGTTTCACGGGTTTGACTGTACGCAGCGTCGGAATTGATGAAGCCGGTTGGCTTCGCAATACCGTTACCGGTAATAAACGCCGTGTCCTCAGCGGAAAGCAGCGCAGCTGGCATTTTGCGGGCCAGGTAAGCACCGAGCGCCGGGGCGTTGCGCATAAGCTTGTCAGTGACAACCACGTGACCGGCAAGCTCATGAGGCGTCAAGCGCACCGAGCGGAAATTCGCGTTGGTGTTGGGTTTCGCATCGCCTTCACCAATCCACGAAAATTCAAGACCGCCGTAAACGTTGGCGGGGTTCGTGCCAGTCTGATCAAGCGCCGGCATGTCAATCGCCGCGTCTGGTGAGCTACCAGCGGGGATGACAGTTGCGCGCGAACGAACAATCGTTTGCTCGGCCTCAACTTCGTAAATTTGGTTGAGGAATTGAGTCGGGACCAAGAAACCGCCATGTTGACCAGAACCCATAGACTGGTCAACAGCGCCAACACCGTCCGACCAAAGACCGCTAAGGCGCGGATCGTTCGGGCGACCGGCAGCGGATGCCATAAAGTCGGCAAGCGATTCAAACTCGCGTGCGGCTTCCGGACCTTGCGGGCGAACGATAGACGGGCCGGCGGCGGGGGCAGCCGGGATGGCGGCAGCGGCGGCGGCGCGCTCGCGTGCGGCCTGTAAAGCTGCAACACGTTCGTCGTGTGCGGCTTGGCGTTCGGCGGCGCCAGTTTCTGCGTCAGCGACAAGCTGATCAAATTCGGCTTGAAGTTCATCAAGCTCTTTCTGTTCGGCGTCGGTCATTGCGCGGTCTTCTTTTTCCGCATGTGCAACGATTGTTTCCATTGCCTTGATAAGCTCTTGGATTCTATCCATGTCGATGAGCCTTTCTTTTAGTTATGTCGAGCCGCGCCCGACGGGTTGAAACAGTGTTGCTGGTTTCACTGAATTTTGAAACAAACGAACCGAATGTTTCCACTCGGTCGATAAGTTTCAATGCCTCAGCACGTGCAGCAACAGACACGCGCGCATATTCGTCAGGGTTTTCTGAAAAGTCAAGCGATCTTTTTAAGGAAATATCAGCAATAAACATTTCATACGAGGAATCCACAATTGACTGATATTGCTCGCGTGCAGATTCACTCAGTGGTTCGGTAGGGTTGCCCTCGGTTTTAGCATCGGGACGCTTGATGTAAGTCACGCGCACACCGTCCTTTTCGAGCATTTCCGAATAATCAACATGCATCATGTAAGCGCCAATCGAGCCGACCAGGGCAGACGGCGAAGCAACGATCTCATTACATTGTGACGCAAGCCAATAAGCGGCGCTGGCGCAAAGATAACCGACATACGCCGTAATAGGCTTGGTTTCGGAAACCGAACGAATCATCTCGGCGCACTCAGCAACCCCAAAAACCGAACCGCCCGGCGAATGAACAACCATAACAATCTGATCGACCAACTCGCTGTCACGCAAGGCGGCAAGTTGACGCTCCAAACGCATCAAAGACGTGTAAGGAATACCGAACATATCATAAAGCCAGTTGTTAAACGGTTCAATCACTCCCGTAACGCTCACATATCCGGTGCGAGCGTTACGGTCGATTTGGGCGCCGCTAAAGCTTGGCACACCCGCCTCAACTTCGACGCCGTCAAGTACCAACGGCGCGGCGGCTTCATCTACATAGTCAGCGTCAAGCGCCAACGGCGCGGCGGCTTCATCTACATAGTCAGCGTCAAGCGCCAACGGCGCAGCACTACAACGCTCTAAAAGAACTTCACGAACTGTTTTAATCGGTTTCGTCATTTGGCAGAATGTCCTCATTGTTGGCGTCTGTGCCGGATTGCATGTTAACGGGGGTTAACGGTTCGTCAAGCCCGTCTATCGGGTTCAAGCCCTCTTTGGCGCGGGCTTCGTTACGGGTCATCCAGCCGGCATTGATACCGCTCGAATAATACTCACCGCGCGCCTGCATATCACCCATGATACGTTCAGCAATGTTGAGGCGCACCCGAACCCCTTGCTCGCGCTGGCGCGGAGGGATAAGCTTACGGGTCATTTCGTCTTCATACCGCTTGACCAAAGGTAAAAGCGTGTCGGTTACAAAATTGATTTCCAGTTGCTCGATACCAGAACCCCAAGCCGTCGACGCGGTGGCGTCCAGCTTTACGAGCGGAACCCGATAAAAACGAGCGACTTCGGCGACCTGAAACCCGCGACTTTCAAGAAACTGACCCTCGTTCGGGGTAATCGTGGTCGGGACGTATTTAGCGCCGCCCTCAAGCACTTTGACTTTCCAGGCGTTGTCTAGACCGCCCTGCCCTTCACCTTCGTCATCGTCACCGCTGGCGAGAGAATTAGCCAGTGCCTTTCTAGATTTCGGATCAATCCGCGCATTCGGAACAGTGATAAAACCACCCGACCGCGAGTCGTTTCGGAAAAAGCGGGCACCGAAACCCTCTTGCGCAAGAGCAAGTCCAATTGATTCACGCATGGCGTTGAGAATGGGGTAACCTTCAACACCGTTGGGGGTGTGACCGCGCACGTGCAAAACGTCTTCTGGATTAAGTTTGCGCGTTTTTCCGTTATGCGTGTTATCATACCCAATAATAACATCATACGGTAAATCAGCATCGACAAGCGGCCACGTTTCAGTTGGCATAAGCGGGTAAAGTGCGGTCGCTTCGTTGCGGGCATTTCGGATAATCTCAACATACGCATTCGACCAAATACCGTTATGCGCCTGCATTGTGTAAAGCAGCATCGCGATTGACGTGTCGGTGTTTGCACCGCGTCGAAACATGCGGGCGGTCGGGTGGTCTGGTAGCTGCGTTTCCGTGTCACCCTCAATCTGCACAACGCTAATCCGAGTCGTCATGATCGCATCGGCTAACAGCGTAACCGCCGACCACACAGACGACACACCGAGCGCGAACTGCTCGTTAACCCGCGTGCCGGCAAGCGTCGGTGCCGACGCCGCGAAAAAATTGTTCAGCACCGGCCACTGTTTGATGTTACCCGGACCGCTAAACGCGCTTTTGATAGATTGCCAAATCCCGGCGAAAAAATTCATATGTCTTTAACTCCGCTCCCATCGCTATAAGCGTTATAAACATCATCGTCAACCAAAACGTCCGCGCCGCCGATTCCCATGATGGTTCCGACGATTCCATCAATGCGCCCGCCGCTTTTATTCTTCATCGGTTTGACGTTCTCATTACCATCTTTCGTGACAGCCACGTTGCGGGCACACCACCGCAAGACAGGGTGCCCGCCGTGATCGAGTCGACCTTGCAAAACCAGGCGCTCCAAATATTTCGTAGGACCACTAAACCCGGCGATCCCTTGACTGAAAAACTCAACGTCGAACCCTTCCTCGATAAGTTTGGTCGCAATACCCGTGGCGTTCCATCGGTCTAACTCAATCTTCTCAATATCGAACCATTCAGAGTGATCAACGATATCTTGAAAGTAAACCTCGTAATCAACAACCGGACCCTCAGTCAACAACAACGCCCCTACCTTGTGTGCGGCTTCATAATCAAAATTATCGCGCTTTTGCCGTTCGCGAAACATCTTTTCGCGGTTGTCGCCTTCCGGTAAAAAGAAACGGCAGTACACGTACCAATTCGGGTCATCTTCTGTCGGCGGGAAAACGTATATTGCGCAAGACAGGTCTTGCGTTGACGACAAGTCACCACCGACATAGCAGGTTCGGCCTTTCAACAACTCCCGAAACGATGCCCAGCGCATGTTAGAATTACGGTAAATCAACGGTAAATCAACGCGATTCGGGGTGCCTAATTCGGTGATTTCGGCCTCTTTTTCAGGGTGCCCGCACTTATCCCAATCAACCATATTCAACCATAGTGTCGCTTGATCCACCCAAAGATTGAGGTAATACCGCTTAATATCGTTGATTTTGGACGGGTTGCCCTGCGCCTTGGCGATTTCTGCCATAAGAAATTCTTCTGAAACGGTGACACCAAGGCCGGGGTTTGACTCGCGAACAGCTTCGACGGTTGACCAGTATTCAGGATCGTTAGCGTCTTTGACCGGGTCAGCCTGGGCGATATAAACAAACACGTCCGGTGCGTCAATTTCCCCCTCTAAAACAGCCTCACAAAATTTGAAGTGCTGGTGACCAACGGTACCGGTCTTTCCGGCGGTTGAAATGAGGAAATCGAGTGGTTGCGGGCGCGTGCCTTCCGATTGATGCACATAGGTGTAAAGTTCGTCACTCGGCCACTCGTGAATTTCATCACCGATTAACCCCGATGCGTTCAAGCCATGCTTGCCTTGCGGTTTACCCGTCAACGCCTGCATCCGACTTTTGGTTTCGTCAAGCCAGATCGATTCCTTAAACACTGTGCACCGCGTTCTCAGTTCGGGAGACGCTTGAACGAAGTTTTGCGTAAAGTTGAAAACGATCTTAGCTTGATCTTCTGTCGACGCGATACAATAGACTTGCCCGCCCTGTTCACCGTCACCAAAAAGCATCAACGTCGCAACACCCGCTGCAAAAGTGCTTTTCGTGTTCTTACGGGGAATCCACACATAAACGATCCGGGCGCGGCGGGTGCCGTCGCTTGTACGCTTCCAACCATAAACGTTACGGATGATGTCACGCTGCATACCAAACAACTCGAACGGGCGTCCGGCCCATTTCGATTCAAACAAGGTTAGGTTTTTGGGGAACCAGGCGAGCGCTCGCTGCGCCGTCTTTTCGTCAAAATAATAACGCCCGTCCGCGTCATCCCATTGCGTCATACGAATCGGCATTTTTATTCCTCATTAAGCCAGCCGACCGGGCCGCCCTTGCGTGATTGATTAGCGGTACGCCCAACGTGCGGTAAATCATCAAGCGCCGCTAAAAGCTGGCGCTGCAGAGCGGTGCGGGCTTTAGGTGTGAGCCCTAACTCTTTCTCTTGCTGCAGCATGTCTTTCTCGATTTGCTGGCGCGCCAGAAACGCGGGGTTGCGGTGCTTGGGAATGTCGGTGCCAGGCGCGCAAATCACCACTCCATACTTATCGACGGATTTCGTACACTCAACCCACTCACCTAGATAACGACAATAACGCGCGAGCGCTGACAAATCCGTGTTTGCTAGGCGTCGATTGTCAATCAACACTTGAACCAGGGTGTTCCATGCGTTGACGGCAAGCGCCGATGCGTCCGAATCGGTGGCGAGCCAATCCGGCGGAGGCGGGGCAAGTATGATCGTTTCGGGGGTCTCTGGTTCGGAATCAACGTCGTATGATTCGTCCGCTTCGCTCGGCTGTTTGGCGCGGCGGGGGTTACCTTGGGCGGCGTTAAGCGCTTTTGATTTCGGGGGGCGACCTTGCATACGTCACATATACCTAAAAAAAAGCCCCCCGCAAGCCTAAACTCGCGGGGGGAGTTGCGCACGTCGCGAGAGAAGACAACCGCGACGTTGCGGCGCCGGGCCTGGAAAGACACCCGGCGACTTTGGGGCGGGCGCTTAGGACCGGTCTCGGTCAAACGCCTGTTTCATATCTTCTAGCGGGGTGTTGCCGCCGCTGTAAACCCGAACACCCAATCGAGCCACACAGCGCATAACAATCGCGCCGCACACAAAACCCGCAAAGAAATTAAACATTTTCGTTCAAATCAATAGCAACATGCACCAAACCGTCGACGGAAATAACTATGCGGTCCTCGTCAATATCAGGCACGCACACAAGTTGAAATCCACAAAACCAGTGCTTCGCACCGTCGGCAGAATATCGAATTTTATGCAAATCGAGCAAATATACCGGTTCCGATGTTAGGCGCGTCCATGCTTTTTGACCAAGAGAGACCGTCCCACATTCCGGCATTTGTTGACCTTCTAGCACCCGCGTGAACGCTTCATTTAGGATAACCTCAAGCTCAGGTTCAATCAGATCGATAACACGGGGTTTCATGCGGCGGCCTTTCTGCGAAATTGGTTCACACGAAACACCTTGTCGCGCGGTCTGTCAATGAAAAATAGCTTTGCGGAAAGTGTCGACGCTTGGTGACACGCCCAATCGAACGCCGCCAGGGCTTCATCGTACCGGTCGAAATTCAACACAAACTCGCGGCGGGGGCGCACTATGGTGAGGGCGTATCCGTTTTGCTGTTTCATTGGTCTGCACCGTAATCTAACATGTCAACCAACCGGCGACGTTGATCAGCATCAAGTGTAATCACAACCGTTTTGGAGCGAAAGGCGCCTGAATGGTGAGTAACTGATTCCGTCATAGTGATTGTAACATGACCGTCATCACCTGGGAAATCACGAACTTGCATTGATTCAAAACAATCACGAACCTCATGCTTCAACTTAGAATACGGTATGGCGTCGGTGTTGTGATAATCGAACTTTGACGCTTTGCCGTCTCGTTTAACTGTTACGTGTTTTACCATTTTTTCGGTTTCCTCTATTTTGACCTTGCAAGCACAATACCAGTAAAATGTTACCGAATTGTTAATGTCGTGAATTTGTATACATATTTAGGACAAGGTGCCCTGATTCTGTTGACCGGCTCAGGGCGGGCCGCGCTTTTCACCTAAGCGGCGATAGCGAGTTCCCTTTCGGGTTCGTTGTCGTTGACAGTTAATCAACTAACAATAGCGCGGTAATGACAACCCGCACGCCAGCTTTGCAATTCAGGTACCAGGTTGTCAATAATTCGTTTCTTATCGTTTATCGATAAATCACGGGGGAATTATCTTTTGCTCATTCTGAGTATAAGTCGCGAAATATATCAAAATGATACGAATCAACATGTGGTACGCCACCCGGCCCCCGATACAATATGTTGAAGGGTAAAAATATCGCGCGTTCGTTTTTTTT
>FUIF01010183.1_pt1 | contig 22688 bp, 39 predicted proteins | sample 1003461 | NCBI WGS metagenome assembly FUIF01 (sample SAMEA80401918, study PRJEB19352) | marine metagenome | reverse complement strand
AAAGAGAAGGCCGAAGAACACAACGAAGAAGTGGGCGATGCCAAGAGCAAGCGAACCAACACACGCACGCTGATTGCTGTCTTCGAGCGTGGCATTGGTGCTTACCGTCAGAACCCATCGTCAGTGCGGCCCACCGTGGCTGGTGCTGAGCAGTGGGCATACGCTCGTGTCAACGGGTTCTTGCACGCACTCAAGACCGGCAAGTTCAAGCGCAAGCCATACGACACTGACTTGCTGCCTGAAGGTCACCCGCTATCGAGCAAAGAGAAGAACGACAAGGCTGCACTTGAGAACTTCCCTGACGTATACACCACGCCAGAGGAAGCCGAGAGCCGTGCCGAGGTACTTGGCTGCGATGGCATCCACGAACACCCCGGCGATGCGTATGGCTTTGATGGCGTGATCTACATGCCATGCTCGTCGCATCGTGACTACGAAGCAGCCATCAAGGATCAGCAGAAGAAGTATGAAGACATTGACTTCACGCCGCCTGCTGACGTTCAGGAAGAAGCACAGCGCGGCTTGGACTGGCGGGCCGAGCATGGACGCGGCGGCACTGAAGTCGGCGTGGCTCGTGCGCGTGACCTGAGCAACGGCGTGTCTGTCTCACCTGAGACAATCAACCGCATGGTCAACTTCTTCAGCCGTCATGAAGTGGACAAGCAAGGCGAAGGCTTTGACCGTGGCGAAGAAGGCTACCCGTCAGCCGGTCGCATTGCGTGGGCGTTGTGGGGAGGCGATGCCGGGCAACGGTGGGCCAACTCGATTCGTGATCGCATGCTTGCCGAAGACGAGCGTGGCGAGAAGGTGACGCGGAGAGAAGGAGAGAGCCTGGACAACTGCGTGGCACGCGGCATCGAGGTGCTGATGTCTGAGGGCTACGAGGCGTGACCAAGCGGTTGCGATTGCGTACCGTCAGTGCGGCACAGCCACCAAGCGTGCGGTTGCCTTCCTGACCGGCATGGAGCCGGAGATGCAGAAGAAGGCGTTCGACGGGCCAAGCAAGGAAGACTGGCCGGAACGCACCAAGGAAGCCCGCAAGGCCATTGAGGACGTAGAAGATTACGAGCCAGAACCGGCAAGCGAAGACATTCGATCAGGCGAACCAGCCAACCCAGCACGCCGTATCCAGACCAACTTGGTGCGGGTACTCGACGAGCAGAAGCGTGAGATCATCAACGCCCTGCTTGGTGCGAAGGGCGGCAAGAAGCAGTTTGGCCCGCAAGACCTGATGCGATTGCTGACCGCTATGGGTGCCTTCGAGGTGCAATATCAAGAAGCAGTTGCTGGGCCAATGGCTGAGGCGACTGCATCCGGCAGCACCTTCGGCACGAACGAGGTTGGCGTGTCTGGTGCGTTCGATGTGACCAACCCGCGTGTGGCTGAGTTTGCTGCAACGTACTCACAGCAGTTTGCCAGTGAGGCTGCTGCGGCATCCTTGCGACGAGCGCGGACGGTGATTGCACGCGGCTTGGAGCAAGGCCAAAGCGCACAGCAGATTGCAGACCAGATCAGCGTTGACTATGCGTTCAGCCCTGAGCGGGCGACCGTGGTGGCACGCACCGAGACTGCCCGTGCATTCGTCGAAGGCGAGCGGCTTGGTTGGGAAGAGTCCGGTGTGGTGCGTGGCAAGCAGTGGCAACTCGCCGCAGGTGCTTGCCCGTTCTGCCAGCAGACCGCTTTGAAGGGAACGTCCAAAGTCTTTGGCCTCAACGAACCCTTCTGGAAGAACGGTGACACCATCTCCGCTGGAGGCGGCACCTATTCCGTCCGATATGGCGATGTGCAAGGTGCGCCACTTCACCCCAACTGCCGGTGCGACATCATCCCCGTGCTTGGAGATACTGACTGATGAATGAACTGAACCCAACCGAATACGGGTTGAAGTCTGATGTGCCAACCGTCTGGCGTGAACTGTCGATCAAGAACATCGAGATTGATCAGCCCAAGCGCAGCGTGCTGGCGTACATCACAACGGATCGCGTGGACGAAGAAGGCGAGGTGGTCGTGCCTGAGGGCATCGACTTCTCACGCTTCAAGAAGACTGGCACGGTGTTCTACAACCACGATTACGCTGCACCATGTGGCGTCTGCACCAGCATCAAGCACACTGACCGTGGCATCATGGCGGTCACCCAGTTCCCTGAGCGGCCTGAAGGCTACGAAGGCAAGTGGCTGCCTGATGAGGTGTTCGCCATGTTCGCCTCTGATCCGCCGATCGTGAAGGCGTTCAGCATCGGCTTTGCGTACACCCAAGTACGCCAGCCCACCAAGAAAGACTTTGACCGATACGGTCGTGATGACATCAAGCGAATCGTGAGCAAGTCACGCATGCTGGAGTACAGCGTTGCGCCCTTGCCCATGAACGAAGACGCCATTGCCGTTCAAGTCACCAAGCAACTCAATGACACCGGCGACGTAGCCGATGTATGTAAGTGTTCGCAGGCATCGTGCGAGACCCCTGAGAGCGTCAACTGTCGGCAGGCAGTTGGAGAAGCAGAGCAGGCATCAACGACTCAGCCAGAGCGAAGTTCTATTGAATCTGAAATGAAAGGTTTACCCATGTCGGAAGATATCCGAAAGAAGATGATGGTTGACCTCAAGCCAGACATGACCATCGCCGAACTCGTGGCTGCCATGCAAATGGAGGACGAGGCCGACGCTGTGCGTGCTGAGGTTGAGGAAGAAGTCGAGAAGGCTTCCGTGAAGACCGAAGATGAAAAAGAAGAGGACAAGGCTGCCAAGTCCGCTGTCGCTCTTGTCGCTGATCTGGTCAAGAAGCAAGCCGCAGAAGGTCGCCGTCGTGTTGCCGCTGCTACGCCTGTCGTGACCGCTCCAAGTGCCACTGGCAATCTGAAGCACTTGAAGGACGCTGAAACCGCACACGGTATCGGTCAGTTCTTCTTGGGTTCGATGGGCAACAAGTCTGCTCAGCAGTGGGTGTCTGACCGCTACGGCATCAAAGCCCACGGCGAAGGCAACAACTCACTCGGTGGCTTCTTGGTTCCTGATGAACTCGAACAAGCAATCATCGACTTGCGTGCCAAGTTCGGCAAGTTCCGTGCGAACACCCGCGTCTTGAACATGAGCCGAGACACCTTGCTGATCAACCGAATCGCTGGCGGTCTGACCGCTTCGTTCGTTGGTGAAGGTTCCTCGATCACCGAGACCGATGCTTCGTTCGATCAAGTGTCCTTGGTTGCCCGTAAGGCTTCCACCCTCACCCGATACAGCCGCGAGTTGGCAGAAGATTCAGTTGTGAATCTTGGCGACTTCCTGGCTGGCGAAGTGCTCGTGCTTTTGCCAACGCAGAAGACGAAGCAGGCTTCAACGGTGATGGTGGTTCCGGCAACGGCGGCATCGTCGGACTCAAGAACGCTGTTGGCTCTGCTGGTCAAAAGACCGGCTCCGGCAACGCTTACTCTGAGTTGACTCTTGCTGACTTCACCGGCACTGTTGGTCTGGCCCCTGAGTACGTCTTCTCGCAAGGCAATCCAAAGTGGTACATGTCCACCCAGTTCTACCACACCGTGGTTCTGGATCTTCTCGCTGACGCTGGCGGCAACACCAACCTCACCCTCGCTGGTGGCGTGGCTGTGCCTTCCTTGTTCGGCTACGAAGTCGTGCTTGCTGATGTCTTGCCTAAGACTGAAGCCAACTCTCAACTGTGTGCTTACTTCGGCGCACTCGAACTCGGAACCACGATGGGCGACCGTCGGCCTACCGAGATTGCCGTTAGCGAAGATCGCTACTTCGAGTCCGACCAAATCGGCGTTCGTGGTACGACTCGCTTTGACATCAACTGCCACGATGTTGGTGACAGCAGCGCCGCTGGTGCTATCGTCGCCCTCAAGACGGCTGCTTCCTAATTGAAAGGTTGATACCAAATGATTTCACTTCAAGACATCACCTTCAAACACTTCTCCGAGTCTGGCGCTTCGCCAACGACCAAGGAGATTGACACCCTGAACGCTGACTATCTCGTCATTCAGTTCTTCACCTCTGGTGGGTCGGATGGCGCTATGGCAGCACTCAAGTTGCAAGAGTCCGACGCTTCTGGATCTGGTCAAGCCGACATCTCCGGCACTGACCTGTCTAGCACCGTCACCTCTCCAACCAACGTTGCCGCTGATGATGGCTGTGCTTTGTACTTCGTTGACCTGCGTGGTCGCAAGCGCTACATCACCATCTCGTTTGACGGGCCTGCCTCGTCCAGCAACTATGTTGCAGCGTTTACCCTCAACGATCAGCGACCAATCACCGCAGCCGACGCCGACTGGCAAGGCCGCGTTGTGGTCATCTGATCACTCACACCTGTGATCTTCCTCTCAAAGGCCCGGCAGTCCATTCGTGGCTGCCGGGCTGAGGGGGGAAAAGGAGACTGCTGATGGCTCTGGCTGACAACGCACTCGTATCTCTGGCTGATGCAAAGGCGTACATGGGGGTTGGCACATCCGGCGATGATGCCTGATCGAACGCCTGATCAACGCAGAGTCAACCCGCATCGAGCGGTACTGCGACCGCAACTTCAGAAAGCAGTCTTACCGCGAGTCATACAACGGCTCCGGGCAACGACGGTTGCGGCTTCGCAACTTCCCCGTGATCAGCGTGACCCGTGTTGCCATCGGCAGCAAGTTGGCGTTCACCGTCACCAGCGACACCCCAAGCGACCTGCGTGCAGTCGTTGAAGTGCAAGATGACCGCTTGCAACTTACCCGGCACGCCTCAGATGGAACCAAGACGCACACGCACTTTCAGTTCACTTCGAGTGGCAAAGAGACAGCGCAAGGCTTGGTCAATCACATCAACACCTTCAGTGGCTTTGACGCCACGCTCTCATCCAACTGCCTGAGTCAAGACCTGTTCCGCACTGGCGGCGTGAACGTCATGCTCTCATCGGCACAGATTTACTTCCCCGACCGCGACGATATCCCGTATCGGATCCACGATGACCGTGCCACGCTTGAGTTCATTGACTCTGCTGACATGCTGTTCTTTGGCAAGCGGACTGACGCAGGTCTGCCGATGCCAGAAACCTTCGCGGGCATCCTTGTTGAATACGATGCCGGGTATGACGGCTTGACCGAGATACCTGCTGACCTTGCACAAGCCTGCATTGAGTTGGTGCAGTACGCATACAGCAACAAAGCCGAGAACCCAACCATGCAGTCTGAGTCAATCGGCTCATACTCGTACACCCGTGCATCCGATCCAATCCGATCATCGGAGCGGATCAGGGAACTTCTGGCCCAATTCGTAGATCGGAAGTCATGAGCGTCACGGAACTCATAACCAAGCACGGCGTGTCAATCACCATCCAGACCGCCGGAACTGCGAACGACGCATCAGGCTTCCCGGTGCTGACGTACTCGGACGGCTCAACCGTCACCGGGTTCATCCAGCCTGCTGGTGCGTCGGAGCCTTTGCAAGCCGGTCGTGACGAACTGGTGATCACGCACCGCGTGTACTTCGATGCAGGCGTGACCATCGCACCAACCAACCGGCTGAAGTTCACCGATCCGGCAGACAGCAGCGTGCGGTTCCTGGAAGTGGTCGGTGTGATCAAGCCTGGCATGTTTGCTGGTGCTGCGTCCCTTGCCCACGTTGTGGTTGACTGTTCTGAAGATTCAACGGCGGTGGCATGAGTTATCAGTTCAACAACAAACTGGTCATGCAACTTGGTGAGCAGATGGCATCCAAGGCGGTGCAGGCTGCTGGCATTCTGCTTGAAGGTGAAATCAAGAAGCGGCTGAACCTGAAGTCCTCTTTGCCACCGAATCCTCCGTCGGTTGCTCCTGCTGGCCCATTTAGAAGATTTGGCACACTTGGTCAAAGTATTCAGACCGACAAAAGTAAGGCCAAAGGCAAGAATCCGATTGTGCGTGTTGGCACATCGCTGGTCTACGCTGCTCGGCTTGAGTTCGGGTTTGTCGGTGCAGACAGCAAGGGCCGCGTGATCAACCAAGCAGCCAGACCGTATATGCGGGACTCGTTGAGCAACAATGTCAAAGAGATGCGTAAAGCCGCCATCAATGCTGCCAATGACGTATTCAAGAAGTTCGCGGCACAGCGAGGTGGACGATGAGCCAAGACGTTGTAAAAGCGTTCTACACGCAACTGACCAGCGACACCAGCGGTGGCTCGTTCCACGCAGCCGTGAGCGGTCGGATCTACGAGCAGGAAGCCCCAAGCATGGAAGCCGTGCCGCTGTCCACGTTCCAACTGATCAGCGCACCGTTTGAGCAGACGTTCAACGGCAGCACAATCAAGGACTATCTGTTCCAAGTCGATATCTACAACAGGAAGCAGGACGGTATGACAGCCCTCGGCGGCATCCAAACCAAACTGCTTGCGCTTATGAATAACAGCACGCCAAGCATCGACAACCACGGGCGTGCGAAAATCGAATGTACCAACGACGGTATTCGCTCAGTCGAGGGCGAGTACCTTAGAGTCATCACTGAGTTCAGGCTTCGCACTGGGGCCGTCACCTAAGGAGCCAACACATGGCAAACCGTATCACCGGATCCGATGGTCAATGCACCGTTGCGAACCACAACATCCTCTTCAACACTTGGTCAGCAACCTTCTCGCAAGTTGTCTCTGATGTCACCGCTTTTGCTGATTCGTTCGCACAGAAGCGTGGCGGCTTGATGTCCGGCACATTCTCTGCTTCTGGCATCATGCAAGACAACGCAGGCACAACCGAGCCAATGCCAACTTCAACAGATGTGCTGAACTTCAACAAGGCAGGTGAAAATGTGACCTTGCAAACCGGATCGACCACCAAGACCTTGAGCCAGTGGTCTGGTACTGCGGTCATTGGCAACGTGTCACCCACCAGCACTCAAGGCGGCGATGCTTCAATCAGTGTTGACGGTGAGTTCACTGGCGACATCACCTTGACTTGGGATGAGACCTAAGCATGGCAAGAAAGTCGCCCGATGATTGGGTCTCGGTTGTGCAGTTCAAAGGGCTGAAGACCGGCAAGATCATCACGAGGAAGTGCGGCTGCTCCGCTGAAACACTAGAGGAAGCACAGCGTTGTGCTATCTCGCTCTATCGTTTGACCAACGACATCAACCGTCTGGTCAGTATTGAAACCAAGCGGCGGCGGGACTGGACTGAATCCACAGTCTCGCTGCCGCCTAACCTGAGAGGAACAGCATGAACAAGGAAGTCACGATCACGTTGGATGGGCAAGAGTTCATTGTGCCGCGTCTGACCGTACGACAGATCCACGAGGTAGGCCACCGGATCTTCGAGACTCGCCGGAAAGAATGTATTGATGATTGCCGTGCCGTTGGAATGGACAACAAGCAGACGATGGCTGAGGTGGCACAACTTCGGGCGGCGTGGGATCAAGGCACAGAAGTCAAACGCCAGGCGTACACCGAACTTGGTGCAAGGATGTTCGTTGCAGCAGCCCTTGAAGGAGCCAGCAAAGAGCCTGACGTACTTGACGCGGTTGACGATTTGGTTGCCCTTGCATCTGCTTCGGCTGCCGTCTGCGGGCTTTGGAACCCGTGGGAAGAATCCAACGACGAGCAGGCAGAAGAGATTGACCCTGATGCAGAGGAGATCGTTGCCAACAATCAAGCGTGAGGCCGGGCGTCAGTCTGGTTCACCGGGACTGGACGAAAGAGCGGGCGTACATTGCCCACTTCTTCCCCGGCGTTGGCGAGCCGATAGAACTAACGCTGCCAGAATGGAACGGCCTACTGGAGCAAGTCGAGACGTTTGCAAAGATGAGGTGACACATGGCTGATCTGAAGGCTGGCTCTGTAAACATCGAGGTCACGGCTGACAACAAGCGTCTTGAAAAGGGCTTGAAGGAAGCCGAGCAAAAGGTCAAGCAGACTGACCGCAAACTTAAAGAGTTTGGAAGGACTGCTGAGCGTTCTACTGAAAAGGCAAGCGGTGGATTCTTAGAAGCAACGGGTGCGACACAGCAATTCCAGTCACAAATTTCTGCGGCACTTGGCGTGATTGGTGGCTTTGCTGCTGTCGGTGCTATTGCTCAAGGCATCGTCAAAGGCTTTGAAGACTCCCGTGAGGCTGTTGAAAAAGCAGATACCAGCCTAGAGGCGTTTGAAATTAGACTGAAGGCTATTGGTGCAGCCACGCCGGTCTTCGGTCAACTCATTACTTTGGGTACTGGTCTTGCTGATGCTTTCGGGCGTGCGGCGTTTCAGGCAAAACAGTTCCAGTTGACTGCTCAAAGCATACCCGGCCTTGCAGGTGTTAGTGGAGGCTTGGGTTTCTTTGGCGCTCTTGGTCAAGAATTAGAAGAAGCAAAACAAACCGAACGTCGTGCGGCCCTCGATCAGCAACTTGGCATTGAGGTCAAAGCATTACAAACAGCCCGCTTGCGAGTGCAACTAGAACAAGCGCAACTCAAGAACGATCAAGATCAGATTGAGTTCTTCGAGAACCAAATCAAGATTCGTGAGGTCGAAGAAGAACGGTTGCGGATTGGTGTATTGCTTGGTGAACTTGAAGCGGTTGGTGCAAAGAACACCGCAGTCAAATTGAGAAATGCAGCCGATGACCTCAAGCAACAGAAGTTGAAGACGATAGAACTTGAAAAGCAGTTGAAGGCCACCGAAGTCATCTCTGCGACCGTCGGCGGTACCACCGCCATTGGTGCGTTCAAGACCGCTGCTTCAATCGCTAGGAGTTCTGCTACCGTCCCGCAATCATCACCGGCAGAGAACGCCCAAGTAAGTCTGCTCGAAGAGGCCAACCGCCTTCTTGGTCAACTGGTATCTGGACAAGGGACAGCATTCGCATGACGATTACAAGCAACGAAGTCAAAGATAGTGGCGGCCTGATCATCGACTCGAAGGAGCCGAAGAGTACTACCAAGCGACGGTTCGTGGTGTCATCCGATACGGCTGGCGAACTCGATACCGACTACCAAGCCATCCGGTTCACCCGTGTTCGTATGGGCGATCCGCACCCGGACTACCCGACGCTGGTGGCTGTTCGTGTGGAGTCCAAGCGTGACGTTGACAACCCGCTCGTCTGGCGTGTGGTGTTCGAGTACGAGACACAGCAGTTACTTGGTGAGCCTTCGACTGATATTGAGCAGTTCTCGCAGAAGTGGAACCTTGCCATTGATGCCAAGTTCCGCGATGTATACAGAACCTCAGAAGATGCTGGAAATGACTTCTCGCCGTTTGTCAATCCATCCGACGCAGGCTTCACACTGTTGCCATTGGCAACACAACCAGACATTGGTGGCAAGCCTATTGACTCTGGTGGCAAGCCAACCAGCGTCCTTGTTCGTGAAGCCAAACTCATCGTTGACATAGAGATTGTGACTGACCCGTCAAAGGCCGGTTCATATCTTGCATCGTTGCTTCAATACGCAGGCCGACGGAATCAAGGCAAGTTCTTGGGTGCGCCAGAAGGTACGCTGGTCTACCTCGGCGCGCAAACGCAGTACCTTGGTGACACTGAGTTCGGCACGCGATACGGCATCAAGCACACGATTGCCTTTGACGAGTTCTATCATCGACTTCAAGTAGCAGAATTGAGCGGCATCAAACAAAACCAAGTTCAACTTGGTGATGACTACACTCAACCAAGTGGCGCACCTAATCTTCCTACCTCCGCCCCTGCTGGGTACAAAAAACACGCATACCGTGTGAATTGGGTGCAACCATTCCCACGCAAGTTTGACTTCAGGCTTTTGGGTATCCGTCTGTGAGTGGCAATATCCCACCCATCACGCAAGGGCTTGGCAAGTTCACGCCAGACGTTTGGCGTCGGATGTCAGATTCAATCTATGAAACAGAAGAGTCGCAAGGAAGGCGACCGCCAAGCAGAGAAAACGATCAAGGCATTGTCACATTCCCTGCAAAGATCACCGGGTATCAAGTCATTGATTCGGTCAGCGGCAGCGACTTCACCAACCCAAAGCGGCAATATCTATACACCTGGCAAGAGGTGTCATTGCAGTTCAGTGTCAACGCTGGTTTGACGATTGATGCCTTCACAGGTGGACGAACCAGCGGCGCTGTAGGTGATGCCGACTTTGTGCCTGCAATCAATGGCAGCGAAGTTGGCGTGCCTTCATCACGCAGCGGCTCTTTCTTGGGCATCAACCTTGAGCAGAATTCATACCCGCCCGTGGCAATGATGCCTTCGGTCAATGGCGATGAGGTGAACAACTGTGGTGAAGTCAACCTGACTGGCTCAAGCAACGGGCCACTAGTTCTGTTGAACATCTTGCGGTGCAAGACAGATGCAGAGCCAGGTACAGGATTGGACAAGCAACTGTCACTGATCGCGTTCTTCTTTTCATCGTTCCAACTCGACGGCTGTTGTGCGAGCGAGTGATGCTGATACGCAAGAAGGACTGCTGCTGCAAGGGTGACGATGACACGGGCGGCCCGCCGGTCTTGCCAAGTGTCCCGTTCTGGGTTGAATGCTTCCCAATCATTCTGAAGAACCAGTTCAGCAGCAGTTTCTTTGGGCCATCTGGCGAGAACCAATCACCAAGATTCTGGACGCACATGAGGCCGCCAGTGCAGTTCCCTTTTCCAAACGCAGGCAACGTGCCGCAGGCTTGGGCAAACGGGCAAGACTACTACTGGTACGACGGGTTCCAGGGCTGGGTGATCCTGCCAACGTCAACCATAGTCGAGCAAGGCAACGATCCAAACTTGCCGCTTGGTGGGCCGGAGCAAGGCAACTACTTTGTTTCTCTGCCCGACGATCCAAACCTCGACTTGATGCAGTTTGACGAGTTGTATACCAACCCAGACGCTTCGCTGTTTACGTCGGTCAGTGTGTTCAACAGCCTGCAACGGTTCAGGTATGGACAGATTCAGATTGGTCAAACGGTGATGCCGCATGGTGCGATCACGGGAACCAATCGAGGCGTTGACGAAACCCTTGAGCCGCACAACTCTTTTGACATCGTTGACAGCACGCTTGGTGCAGGCTCCTTGCATCTTGGTGCTGGTCTTTTGATGTGGAGCAATCCCGGTCAGGATGGTTCTTCTTCTGATATTGCTGGCTCATTCCGTGGCGGTTCCCGTCCGTCTGGCGTTTCGTTTGGGTGGGTGCAAGACAATCACTATCAACGCACTGGCTTTGGATATCACCCAACTCAGAACCACGCACCAACTCAGATCCTCAGCACGGTCGTGCGAACAACGCCGGTGAAGGTTTGTGACTATGCAAGCGGTGGATCGTTGAACGACACGCGAGAGGTTGCGTTCTCATTCTCTGACAACAACGTGGTACTTGACACGGTTGACATGGGCAGCAAACGGTTCACGGGATCCGAAACACTCAACGTGAATACGTCAGGCTTGGGATTCACGCAAAGCACAATTACAAACTCAGTCACTTTTATTGCGTCTTATGGATACACGGGCATCTCGTTCCCGTCTGCTTCGCCACCAAGATGGTGCGGTGGGACTCAAGATGACAGCGTGGGCGGTTCGTTTGATGGGAACTGCACAGCCTTGGACTTGATCGAGTCATATCGCATCGACAGTATCACGGTGCATGATCAGATCCAAAACACGGGACAGCCGACGACCTATGCATGCGGCACTACTTTCGCAGCCAACCTTGTCAACGCTGGTGAACTTGAAGGTGTGCAGTATGCGTCTGTTGAAGCAGGGCTGCCGAAATCATTACAACTTCAAGACTGCTCCAAACCGAGAGAGTGTGCGAACTCCGAAGACGCAGGCGGCTTCTTGTCTGGATTCAACAGCACTGGTGCATATCTTGGAACTGGCACATACAGCCGTTCAGACTTCAACGGAGTTGACACAGTGAATGCGAACATCGCGGCCCGTGATGGTCATGTGATTGCGACCGTAGAGGACTTGCTGGCGGTTGGTGGCATTGTGTCTGCTGCTGATGGTTCATCTGCCACGTTGTTCTCGCACGCTCACTTAGCGTCAATCAATGGTGGTGAGTGATGTGCAAGTATCTCTTTCAACGTGAAGGCAAAAGACTCTGCCTGCTCAACCGGCACGACAGTCCAACCGATGAAGATTGTGCTGCGTGTCAGTCAGCAAGGCTTGATCGTGTCGTGGGCTTTGGTGATCGTGTTGCAACTGCAATCAACAAAACCCCCATACGTTTGCTCAAGCCAAAAGACTGCGGCTGCAAGCGAAGGCAAGAACGGCTCAACGAATTGATGCCAGCAAAGGATTCTGACTGATGGCAACTTTGATCTGGACAGGCGGCGAGTCAGCCACAACCAAGACATTCATGACCGCTGCGAACTGGGGTGGTACAGCCCCGACCAACGATGACACTCTGATCATCAACAGCAGCAGCGACACCATCGGCGGTGCAGCAACTGGGCTTACGGGTATCACGTTCAGAGTTGGCGAAGGGTTCACCGGCACGATTGGTGACAGCACAACATCGCTGAACCTGAGCGGCCCGCTTTGCGAGTTCGCATCAGGTGGAACCGAAGCGTATATCACCGGCACTTGGACTGACTTCAGGATCACTGGCGGTTCTGCTTCTGACGCATTCTTGACGCTTAAAGGCAACGCCAGCACCGCCATCACAACGCTGCTTGCTTCCAGGCTGAACGGCACAGTAACGGTCGGATCGTCCGCAGCCGTGACCACTGTGCTGATGAACGGCAACAGCACCGGCACGATTGCGTTGGCAAGCAGCATCACCGGGCTGGCCAACATCACCGCAAGTGAAGGCACGATTGAGTGTGCATCGACGATCAGCGGTACGGCGAATGTGCTTGGTGGCACGGTGCAGACAAGTGGTAGTGCAGCGTTCCCAACCATCACGATTGACACTGGCGGATCGGTGGACTACCGCAGCAGCGGGACGGTCACCACGCTCAACATCTATGACGGTGTATTCAGCAGCCGCGACAATGAAACCGCAGGCTTCACGATCACGACCGTCAACAACTACAGCGGTGGTCGCTTGCTGCTTGACTCAGCCTTGAACAACGCCACCGTGACCAACCCGATCAGCATGCTTGGCGGTGACGCCTCGTTCGCCGTGGGCAGCGTGATCAGCCTTGGCTGAACAGTTCCAACTGATCACCCGGCTTCTGCCCAACCAAGTGCCAATGCAACGCCACGAGCAATTCGCCGTGAGCCATCTGCTGCACTGAGTGTTCCAGCAAGGCCATCGCCAGCAAGACCACGCCTTCGGGTTCCCGTCCTGAGCCGTGGCTGCAAACCTGCCACAAGGCGTCTGACAAGGCTTCCTGCATCCCGGCGACTGCTTGCCCATTCTCCTGCTGCTTGGCCCTCAGAACGCACTCAGCGGCGAAGACGCGGGCATCCCGCGTCAGCCGGTCGTAGGCCGTGTACGTCTCTACATTCTCAAATCCCATGAATTTCGCCATAGAGGCATCATCGGAAAAAAGTCAGAAAATTGTTGGATAATGTCTGATCACCGACTTGCATCGTGCCGATTATTCATTAGGATAAACGCATCGGGCAATGACGCTCGGAAAGGAACTGATATGAACTCTACTGAACGGAAAATCGCGGCACTCCAAGCCGAACTCGCAAAAGCGCAATACCAAGTTTCGCGCTTGACTTATGCCGCCCGCGAATATCGCAAAGCCTCAAAAACCCTTTTCAACTACTGCATTGACCTTGAGGACGGACTAGATACCCCAAAATCAAACCGGTACGAAGCCTCCTCTACCCTTCATGAGTTAGGTGAAATCGACCTTTCGTCGGAAGGGTTCACATGCCGACCGATCCGAATTGATCCTCCCTTGGCGATGACAGACGAGGAGGTTGAAGCAGCAAATGAAATGTTTGCCCATCGACAAGATGTTGCACTTGGCCTCAACAAGCAAGGATGCTAACGCACAGCCCCCGGTCGCCCACCCTGCGGGGTGGGCATCCGGCGACTCTGCCGAACTGAAAGGAACTGACATGAAACCAACCCGAGAAAACATCAAAAATCTTGTTGCTGACCTTGAGGCACAAATCCTGCGATTGGAAGGCGAAGAGTATTCGGTTCACAAGTTGTTGAACTGGAACCCATCAAGCAAAGAATTGCAAAAAGAGTTTGTGGCTATCCAAGATGGTATTCAAATGTTCAAGGCCCAACGTGACCATTGGCAATCACAACTTGAACCGTCTTGATAATACGCACAGCCCTCGGTCGCCCACCCTGCGGGGTGGGCATCCGGCGACTCTGCCGAACTGAAAGGAACTGAAATGGAAAACGAAGGTGACAAAATGCTCAAGACAATATTTTCTTTGCCTAAAGCGAAGAAGCCACAGGCTCGCTTTGTCTTGGAGATCCACTATTGGAACCAAGCCAAGCCAACCAAGATCAGAGGTTCACGACGCAAACTGGTTCAAATGTTTGATGACTTGTACAGCGAATCAGAGAAATTGGAAACAATCGAACAGATGGGTGTCTATCGAATTCAGAAGCAACCCGGTCAAAAGGATGACAAATTTGATATTTGTTATTTCTCAAGTCATACCGAAGAATACTACGGATACGACGGTTGGCTTTGATACGCACAGCCCCCGGTCGCCCACCCTACGGGGTGGGCATCCGGCGACTCTGCCGAACTGAAAGGAACTGACATGAAAGTATTCACAGACTTGGAAAACACCACACCCGATGAGGTCTTCGAGGTTGTGCAGCAGTGCATCACCGCAGCCGCATCATGGCATGTCCGGCAGAATTCTTCTGACCCTGAACTCGACTTGCACGGCCTGAACGAACTTCTGCACTTTGCAGGTAACAAAGGCTACGACGCACCTCCCCCGTGTTTCGATGAACCAGAAGAGGTGACGGAATGATCACCACACTGATTGCAACCGTAGCCCTGAGCATCGACATGACACCGCTTGAGCGTGCCATTTGGAAGGTGGAAAGCAACTGCCGCACCGGCGAAATATGGGGCGACTATGTGAACGGGAAGCCCAAGTCTGCTGGCGGGTTTCAAATTGGCAAGCCGTATTTCACAGACAGCAAAATCAAGGGCAAGTGGCCCGATGCGGTTTTTGATCTGGACACCAGCGTGCTTTGCTTCAGGGCGTACATGGCTCGCTACGCCAGGCCGCACCGCATCCCCGAAGGCATGACCAAAGCCGAAGCGATGGCACGCTTGCACAACGGCGGCCCCGCTGCCTTGCGTGCCTCGGGCAAGAAGAAAGAGAACCTTGACCGCTATTGGTCAAAGGTGCAAGAAGCATTGAAGGAGTTGACCCGATGAATGCACCTCACCGTATTGTGATCGAGAAGTCTGCTGACGAATGGATCGTTCGTGACCGGCTCAATGGTGACGACATCCGAATCGGCAGCGCGCCGAACATCCGATCCGCGTCTGATCTGGCGGCAGACTTTGTGACCGCCTACGAAAACCAAGAGAGGAAGTCAGATGAAGCAAATGCCACTGACCATTCAAATCAATGACGAGCGAGCCATTCGCATCGTGATTGAAGAAGCCGAACGCCGAGGTATCAACTACCGTGGCGGGCGACAGATTGCAGCAGCGATCATCAAAGAGTGGGCCGCACTTCAAGGCGGCTCGAAATCCGGATTCAACATTGTCACAAAGGAGGCGTAAGCATGACAACTGAGAGGAAGGCCAACGTGTGGACGGCCCTGAAGACCGCACAACAATCATTGGAAGCCGTGGGCAAAGGCTCGCAGAACCAGTACCACGGGTACAACTACACCAGCGCCGAAGACATGCTGAAGGCTTGCCGCAAGGCGTTGCATGATGCCGGGCTTGTGGCCTACCGACGTTCGTGGTCAATCCAGCAAACCGACTTGGGTTGCATGGTGATCAACAACTTCTGCGTGGCTCTGGCGACGGATCAGCAAGCCGAAGAAGACTGCCTTTGTGCAGAGGTCACATACCCTGCAATCCCCGGCAACGGTCGCCCGCTTGACAAGGCGGTGAGTGCCGCACTTACCACAGCGTTCTCGTACTGGCTGCGTGACATTCTGATGCTGCCACGGGTTGACGGTCTGGAAGTGGACACCCGCGACGATTCAACGTACAAGCATGATGAGCAGGAAGCCGTTGGCCTTGCGGTTGAGATTGAGGATCGGGCGACCGATGAACAGATGCAGAAGTTGCTTGACGCCTTGCCCAAGTACAAGGCAAGCAAGTTGGAAGAAGTCCCTGTGGTCACGCTCAAGGCGTGGCTCAAAAGAGTGAAGGAAACATCATGAAGCAATACAACAAAGTCGGAAATGGTGCGTTGCACAACAACGGTGAAGTCAAAGGTAATCAGCCGCCGTATGGTGGGCCGGTTGAGATTGACGGACGCAAGTTGAGAATGTCAGCCTGGGTGAAAGAGAAAGACGGCAAGCGATACTTCAGCATTGAGGTCACTGAGGTCGTTGAGTTGGACGATGAGCCGAAGGCCGCGTTCGGCAATACTCGACCAGCGATTGACGATGGTGAGATTCCGTTCTAATGAGACTAGTCAGAGGCCACCGCATCGGGCGGTGGTCTTGAACCCAAACGAAACTAGAGAGGAACTGATATGAACTTTTGGACGAACGAAACTCGTGATCCTAAAGACGATCACCACGAAGATGAACAAATCACGCCAGCGGGCGAGGTCGTGCTTAGGCGAAGAGAGTGCCTACACGACTGGCAAGAGATAAGCGACAGCACTTGCTTGTGCCGACTCTGCGGCGAAGCAAAGCGGTGGGACAACATGCCCGCCAGCAATGACACTGTGATGATGAAGGCGTATGGCATCACTTTCATGGTGCCGATGAAATGCCTGCCTGAAGAATTCCAGAGAACGATTGAAATCCGCCGAAACAAAAAGGAAGGGAACTGAACCATGACCACCATTCACATTGAAGCCGTTGACCTGCTGGCGATTGCAGGCAAGTGCAAAGAAATCAAAGAGACTGCCGTAGAACTCAAAGCGACAGGGCACGACCAAGACTTGCTGCAAATCGAGCAGCAACTTGAGGCCATCATTGACACCGTGATCGAAGCAGCCAAGCTGAGTTCGGAAAGGTGGAAGCATGACGCCAGCAAGAATGAAATATCTTCGTGATGTGACGATGCACATCCTTGTCGCAAGCGACATCCTAAACAGATATGTACAAGAGCAAATGGCAGAACAGCCAAGTGGCTCTGAGTGCGACGATCTTGATCAGCACATCGTTGATCTTCAAGGGCTGATGATTGAACTCGATGACGCAGCCCAAAGCCTACAAAGGGATCTGGTATGAACTTCGCATTCGTCAAGTGGTATCCCGGCGCGTTCATGGCTGGAACGGCTCATCTGTCCAACGAGGAGGTGGGTGCGTATATCCGCCTTCTCTGCTGGCAGGCACAGTCCGGCGAACTGCCCAACGACTTTGACCGCCTTAGCCGTCTGGCGGACGGGATGAGCGTTGACACCTGGAAAGCGATCCGTGACAAGTTCCAAGTGGACGAGGCCACCGACGGCCTCTTCAACGAGCGGATGCGTGCTGAGATGGACGCGGCAGCCGACCGGGTGGCGAAGGGCCGCAAGGCAGCGCAAACCCGTTGGGGGAAAGGAGATAATGCAAGCGCATATGCGGATGCATTGCCGACCCATATGCCAAAGAAAGAAAGAGAGAGAGAAAGACAGAAAGAGCCTCAGCAATCTATGAGTGAATCTAAGACCGAATCTGAGTCAAGGCTGCAAGCGGCTGGACTTGATCCTGAATCTTCGCCATACAAGATCGAGGTTGCCCGCTGGGGCGTTGCAAACGGTTTGACGCCTACCACGGCCATGATTCTTCCAAGGCTCGTAGAGGGCATCCACGGCCCCGCAAAAGGAAAGGTCTGGTTGCAAGACTTGGACTCTCGGATTGCGACAGCCAAGACCCCCGCAGCGTATCTTCGCAGTGCTATCAAGCAGGAGTTCGGCAGACAATGAGCCACTACACCGTTGACCATCCGAGTGGGCGCGTGGCCTACGGCTACAGCAGCGACCACCAGTTGTACTTTCTGGAACTCAGACACGGCACTGACGAGGCCGAGGAGTTCACTAACCGCAGCAAGATCCTTGAACTGATTGACGTTCTTGAGATTGAAATACCTGACCAGCATCTGACGAAGTTGGTCTTTGACTTACCGTTCTGATTGGAGGGAACCCATGACCATAGGAAGAGGAAAGGGCAAGCAGCCCAAAGCCAATGACGAGTGCAGCAACGAAGCATTCGCACTCAGATCAAACTCAGTCGCCGCCAAGGTGCTGGCGTACATCACCAAAGCCAGGCTCGTCACATGCGACCGTGCGGAACTCGATCTTGAGATGTCGCACCAGTCATGCTCGGCCACGTTCAACTATTTGGTCAAGAAGGGCTTGATCGAGAAGTCAGGCAAAGTCGGTGTCACTCGGTACGGACGCAAGGCCAACTTGTACCGCCCGGTCTACCGAGAAACGTTGTTCGAACTATGAGAAAGCCCAAATCACCACTTCGACGCAAGTTGCTTGAGATGGATGCTTTGTACAACCACTACTGCCCACGCAGGCCGATTGAACGCATGCAGGGAATGGCTCTAGTGCCACCATCCCGATTCCATGGCTTCAAGTGGCTCAAGCCTTACAAGTTCTTTGGATCGTCCTGCGACTACTTCGGACTGACTCAAACGTGCAAGTATGTGGGCTTTTGTCGTGAAGAGGGAGCCTTTGTGTATCGGGTTTACCGGAAGCACTTTGGTGTTGAAGGTCGCCTAGAACTTTTGCAAATCGCTTGCAATCAGGTGTCTAGCCTGTACCATTAGCAAACACCCTCCTGCCGTCGTTGTTCTGGCGACCAGCGGCGGTCTTCCTTTCTGTAGCGGCGTGTGGATGGACTACTCGCCAGCCTCATTCGTTCGCAAGTGCGGGTGAGGTTCTAGCCTTCGGGCGACATAATGCCTTGACAGAATCGGGCAACCGATACCCCCAAATATCCAAGTACTAAGGCTGGGGCTGCTGTCAAGGCTTTTGCCTCAAATAAGACCCGCAACGGTGCGGTGAGGCGACAACTCAGTTCCCTTGCTCCTTGCCTCCCGATCAAGTGAGCCAGCAAGCCCGTAGTTCTCACTTCTGCGGGCTTGTCTGTTTACTGGTTCGGACAGTTTGCCCGCGCGCGCGTGCGCGTATAACAGAATGAGACCGCGACTGCCGATATACAAACGTGGACACGGCACGCATCGCAGCCATCTCTTGCAGCCACTCGCCCTTCACGAGTCCTGTGGCTCATGCCAGGCTGATGGAGTTGCTCGATGACGTTGGCCCAAGACTCACGCACTTCGTTCACTGCGGCGACCTGCTTGAAGCAGCAGCAGCCAGCGTCCACGCAGGCGAGCATGACCACACGCTTGCTGACGAGTTCGAGCATGCCAGCAATTTCCTGCGGTCGATCCGGGAAGCCTTGCCTGATTCCTGCCGCCTCATCTGGATGAACGGCAACCACGATGACAACATATTCAAGCGTGACCCGCGCCGGATTCCAAAGGCTCTGCGGGACATGATCGAAATAGGCCGCGACTCTCGGTGGCCTGAGTTCTCAAAGTGGGCGCAATATCCGTATGCAAAGAACCAGCGTGGGCAGGTACAGATTGGGCAGGTGGTCTTCTTTCATGCTTCGATGCCGGGCAGACTTCAGACGAACTTGAAGCGCTACAGTTCAACAACATTACTGGCGGTCATTCTCATCGCCTCTTCGTGCGTGGTCACACCCACCGACCCGTTCCGCCGACCCAGTGCTACCGAACCCGCAAAGTTCCTCTGCCTTACTGGTATGCGAACGTTGGTACTCTTGGGCCGCTCACGCCGGACTGGGCGAGCCGTATGGATACCTCTGCATGGGGTGCTGCGTGCCTCATCGCGGAGACGAAGACGGACAGACCGAACCGGCTCTGTGCAAAGAATTGGGAAGCGGAACTTGTCCGCTTTCAGGAGACATAAGCCATGGCTACCGATCCGAGCGTGAAGTTGCAGATGACCATCCTGAAGTGCTGCCGGTACATGGGTGTCGAGTGGGATATGTCGCTGCATGAAGTTCTTGGTGCGGTCGAGCAAGCCAAGTTGACGCTGTGGAATGATTGGGACAACTTGCACCCGCCTGACCTTGACTCGCTGATCGAGTTTGACGCAGACGATGATGACGAGGAAGACGATGACTAGATCCAGCCGTATTTGTCTTGGTTGCCGCCAGCACTTGCCGGTGGCTGCCTTCCTTCGTGAACGCAATGCCAAAGACGGCTGCGGCCCGTTCTGCCTTGGGTGCATCCGCAAGAGCGACAACAACTGGCAGCCCAAGCCTGACCCGGTGGCGATGAGCAAGAAGCACTGGACTGAGATACAACGCACGCCATGACCAACTCAAGACAAAAGGGCAAGCGTGGCGAACTCGAAGCAGCCAAGGCGTGGGAAGAGGCGACCGGGCTAAGCGTCAGACGCACGGCACAAGTAGATGGCAAGTTGTCTTCTGACCTGACTGGCGTTGAAGGCTTGCACCTTGAGGTCAAGCGGCGTGCCAGAATTGCTTCGCTCGACTTCCTGCTTCAGGCTGAGACAGATGCAGCCGATGAACAACAAAGCCACGGCGGCGTGCCGGTGGTACTCATGCGTCAAGACAACGACCGCAATTGGGCTGTGATGGTTCGGTTGGAGCGTCTTGCTGATCTGGTATCCGTTCTTGCAGGGCAAGCATGCAATCAGAACTCTTCCCCGAACTCATAACCCCCGCCAGCATCATCTTTGGTGTTGTATTTGGAGCAGGCCGCGTCAAGGCTGCGATTGACGAACTGCGGCGTGCCGTGGATCGACTCGAAGCGGCGGTGCAACTCATCGAGAACCGTACGCACGAAGTTGAGCAGCGCGTTGCCCGATTGGAAGGCAAGACTGGATCGTGAGGTACTTGCTGCCCATCTTGATGCTTGGTTGTCAGTCCACTCAGGGGGGTGGGCTGTCTTTCCCTTTTGCCAAAGCGATAGCGGAGACACCAAGCACGGAAGTGGCGCACGCTCTCGATCCGCTCAAGTTCAGCGGCACGCTTCTGATACTGACGGGCGGCGGTCTGCTGTTCGTGACCAGAGGCAACCGGGGTTGGATTCCAGTAGCCTTGGGCATCGCACTCACAGTTCTCATGGCGATTCTGGCGAAGGTGCTGGAATCGCAGATATTCGTATTCACACTGATAGCCGGACTCTGCGTGACAGCGGGAGTGGCGGCACTGAACTTCAAGGAGATTCGGACATGGATCAAGTTACTTCCTTCCTCGCCATCGCTTCGGGGTACATCATCGCCTTCGCCGTCGGCGCCTGGATCGGGCGACCGCTCCTCGGACTCTTGAGCGACCGCATCTTCAAGAAGTGACATGCCTGACTGGACGCCATCATTCTTGCCCGCTGGCAATCTTGCCGGGTGGTACAAAGCCGACGCCATCACCGGACTGTCTGACGGTGACGCGGTTGACTCTTGGGTTGACTCATCTGGCAACGGCAACACGTTGACTCAAAGCACCAGCGGTGCAAAACCGTCATATGAAACCAACGAAGTCAACTCGTTGCCGATCGTCCGCTTTGACAAGGACGCATCACCCGGTGACAACCTCTTCAATGCTGACCTTGGTGGCGACTTTGAACCCGGAACTGGTGACTTTTACATTGCGATGGTGGCAAAGTTCCCATCGTCCGGCACGCAGTTCGTGATGTCCAAAGCGGCCAGCGGCGTGCAAGGATTGAACGTCTTCATATCGGGGAGCAACCTGCTCTTCAGGCCGCAGACAGTCGGAACAACGACAAACAATATCCGACAAGATTCGGTGGTTGACAGTTCGTTCCACACCATCGTCTGTCGAAGAGTGTCTAGTACCTTGGGTTCAGAGTATGACGGCTCAGCGTTTACGACGGATGACGGTACGAAAGTCAACGATGGAGATATGAACAACGACGCCAACTTCAACGTTGGTTCAAGTTCCACGGGTGGACTAGACGCGGACATGGATCTAGCCGAAGTGCTTATTGCGGTTGGCACTTTGAGTGATGTGAACTTGCAGAGAATCACAGGGTACTTGGCACACAAATACGGCTTGGAAGGCAATCTGCCAAGCGACCACCCGTACAAGTCAGCGGCTCCCGGATACCGCGTGCAATACGGAATCTCATCCGGCCTGATTGATGGAGGCTTGATACAAGCATGAGCAACTTTGGTGATATCCAACAAGGCGATTCAGTGAACGCCTTCTTCTCAACGTCAGACCAAGCCGGTGCTGCTGCAACCATCACCAGCGGATCGGTCGTGATCTACAAGGATGGCACAACGTCAAACTCCACATCGGGTGCAACGCTCACCGTCGATGTGAACTCGTTGACCGGCTTCCACCGGGTGACGATCACGACAAGCAGTGACGCATCGTTCTACTCGGTTGGCTCGACGTTCTCGGTGGTGGTGGCTGGCACGGTTGACTCGCAATCGGTGCGTGCCGTCGTTGGTACGTTCTCGGTGCAAGCCCGTACAGGTGCAGGCGGCAGAGTGACCAGCCAGAACCTTGGGCTGATCGAGCAAGCCGAGACAACCACCGTAGCAATCGGGCCGCTGCTTGATCCGACCAGCGGCGAGCCTGTGACCTCATTGACTCCAAGCGACATTACTGCACGGCTGATCAAGGACACCACAAGTAGCACGCTGACGCTGACGGCAAGCGGCGGCAACAACGACTTCACCCACATTGCCAACGGCATCTGG
>FUIF01014398.1_pt1 | contig 22705 bp, 37 predicted proteins | sample 1003461 | NCBI WGS metagenome assembly FUIF01 (sample SAMEA80401918, study PRJEB19352) | marine metagenome | reverse complement strand
AAGGGCTGCTGTTGTTGCACCAATATCTGACAAAACCTCCGACGCGCTTCGGCTTTCAAGACCGTTTGCAGTAAATCGTGCGAACTCATCGTCTGCCACAGATGCACTATCAATCTTAACCGCGTTGGTATTGCTGATGCCAAACGTCAAACTGGCCTGTGCGCCAATGTCTGACAGAACCTCTGACGTTGCCCGACTCTCTAGGCCATTAGCTGTGAATCGCGCGTATTCATCATCAGCAACAGAACTGCTGTCGATCTTGACCGCATTGGTGTTCGATATGCCAAACGTCAGACTGGCTTGTGCGCCAATATCTGACAGAACTTCAGCAGCAGAACGACCTTCAATGGCCGTGCCGTCAACACGAAGAAAGTCGTCATCCGCCACACCTGATGTGAACTTCGGGATGTTTGTGTTGGATATGCCCGTATCCAGTACCGCCGCTGTACCAAGGCCAAGACTGGTTCTGGCTGTCGCGCCGGACTCTGCTACAAAGTTGCTGCCGTCTCCAACGATGAAGTTACCGTTTGTAACAGCAAGGCCAGCCACATCTTGAAGCTGCTGGTCCAGTCTAGCGTTGGCTACAGTGCCGCTGGCAAGGTTACTAGCGTTCAGCGCGGTGAGTGCGCTGCCGTTAGCCGCTATGATATTGCCACTTGCATCAAGGAACACAGCCTTCTCTGCTGGCTGGGCGCAAAAGATTGTCTTGGTGCCGGAACTCCAGCTAACCGCACTGTCGCTGTTGCTTGACTGAAGAATCGTTGTACGAGCTAGAGTAGTGCCACTAGATGTGTATGTGCCAATACCAACCTCAAAGTCGGTGCCATCCGTGCAGGCATAATACGTCGTGTTGCTGTCCCCAACTGACGAGAATGCTTCAAAACCAGTAACGGCACCGGCCAATGTATAAGTGCCAGTGCCGGTGGTAGTGGTCGTCTCTTTGACGCGATCCTTGAGTACCAGTGCCATTTTATTTTATCTCAAACGTGAGGTTCCCTGCGTTGATGCGGAAGATGTCGCCATCGTCAATCGTTCTGCTGGCATCAAGCGCACCGACAAACAAAATGTTTCCGCCAGACGAGGCGTCGGCAATAAACGCATGAGTGATCGTGTCGGCAGTAGTAGTTCCTGCCGCTGCGAAGTCGATGTTAGCTGCGTTTGTAGCTGTCTGTGTGTCGGTAGAGTCAGAGCCAATCGTGGTCCAATTAGACGCCGTAACCTGCACCCTCGCATAATTTGTGAAGTCAGCTTCCGTTACCGAACCTGTCTCTGCCGCAGATACCGCAGTTGCCAGACCAACATAGATGCTGTCACCCGGCGAAGAAAAACTCAAAGAGTTGTTCTTGAATATGAAATGCAACAACCTCCGCTCTAGGTAGTTTGTTGCTGCGTTGGATGTAGCCATCTTCTACTCCTTATGTCCGAGGCCGTTCCGGCAAACCCCTGCGATAGGCGTCTGCGTTTTCTCTTGCCTCTGCCAGATCTTTCAATCTCGAAAGTGCCTCGGTGAACTGCTTGTCATACATTTGAAGCATGTCCGGCTCACCCTTCATGTAAATATACGCCTCGTACAGAGAGCCGTAAAGCAAGGCATTTGGGGCGTTGGTGCTTAACCAAGTCGTGCCACTGTCCGCTCCTGCTGTAAGTGAAGCTGGGCGGTAGAAGTAATGAAACTCACAAACGTAATTGCTGTCCGGGGTCGGAGCTAGGATCAGGTTGTCTACATCAAATCTTGCGTAATATCTTGGCGTGCCAGTAGTAGCAGAGTTGGGATTGAACTCCTGAATAAAGTTAACATCTTTCTGCAACAGGAACTCCTTAGAGCTACTGTTTGTTATCGACAACGAGAAAGAGGCTAAAAAGTCTGTCGGCAATGACAAAAATGGATCATTCTGCGAAACTGCACTTGTGGCGTTTTTGCGAAAATACTCTAGATCTACGAGATAGAAGATTCGATCCTCTGCCGCACGAATAAAATCATCTACATTTGACACAAATGTAGTCTCCGTGTTTTCTGTATATTCTTGTATCGCAGTCTTTAGCTGTGCAAATGTGAACGCCATTTAATTCTCCAACGTTACCGGCCCCGCCGTAGCGTTCTTTCCACCGCCACTTTGACTACCAGACGTTGCTGTGCCTGACGCTGCGGAAAACGTATAATTGTTCGTGTCCACGACTGTTATTGTATAGCCAGACGCACTTTCTATAGTGGATTCAGCGAATCCGTCAAAGCCAAGAGCTTTCCTAAACCTGACAGTATCTCCACTAGATCTGCCATGGTTTCTTTCCAGAACTGTAATTACCGCAGAGCCAGATGATCCAGATTTAAATGGGTTTACCCCAAGAAGCTGCTCAACAGCAGGTTCCGTTCTATCAGGGCGTGCATTCCTAATTGCTTCTGGATCTGTTACATGTTTTGGAGGGTCAAGTTGAGGGTGCTTGGCCTCATACTCATCAGGGCCGACAAGAGAACCGTTCCATTCGCGGCGCATTTCACGCAAACGGTATCGAAACCCTGATCTATCAGAGATGCCGTAAGAATCTTTTCCTGTGGCAAATCTTGTCATTACCCCACCCTATAATACTGAAGACTAGGCGCAACATTAAACGAGGCTCTGTCTCTATCCTCCGCTTGAGCGCGATCAAATTCTTCATCATATATAGATTTTAAAAGCTGTATTCTGTCGGGTGCTTTTTTGATAGCAATATAATAAGCAAGACCAGCCGCCAAACAAGGATAGAATCTAAAAGGAACCTCTACAGTATTCGTAAATGTATCTGCATCTTCAATCCGCGTCAGACAATCAAAATGCAGAACATCAGTAGAGTTTTCTGGAGTAGGCCATATTTTTATTTTAGGCGTTATCTGTCTATCAATAAAAAACTGCGTTGGTCTACCAGTTGTAGTCTTGTTTGGTATGCTAAGATATTGATCACGACTAATTCTGCTCATAGAAAAGTCAGTAGTGCTGCGCCTAACAACCATAGACAAAACGTCTATTACGTCAGCCCCAAGATCATAATCTGCATCATCGGCGGTAACTGTCTGTGTGCGCTGCGCAATAGTCCATTGATTCAAACCACGATTAGCCCAATCCGCAAATAAAAGGTTCAGCGATCTTTTAGCAGTCTTGAGATCGTATCCTGTACGCACCTCTAAACCGCAACGCTCGAATGCTTCTTCAATGTAATCACTTACATCAAGCTCAAAATTCGCTGAACCAGAAGTTGTCATTATTTTTTAACCTTACCGCCACGCATCATTTTTTTAGCCGCGCCGCCTTTTTTCATACCCATCGCCATTTTCCTGCGAGGTGAAACCATAGCGGCACCACCATCACGCATACGACGAGGAGCTTTAGTGGCTCCGCCTCCACGCATACGACGCGCTGCCTTCTTAGCAGCCCCGCCACCCATCATCTTTTTAGCTTTTTTGACCATTTTGCATCCTCTTTTCTCGCCGGGTTAGAATAAGCTTGATGTAGTCTTCAGGATCATAATTCTCATAGTATCCCACTTTTTCTAGCTTTTGACTAGCATCGTCCAATTCGGATAACCGCTGAATGAAAATTATTGCCACCTCTCCTTCAAAGACAAGAACCCACAAATCTTGTTTAGTAGCAGAGAAATAGCTATTCATTGCCATGCAGGCTGCTTCTAGCTCATCATATCCTCTGTCTGGCCCCTCTTCTATACAGACTGTAATTGCATTTTTTGAATCAAAATTGACACATTCGTCAGCAACACGATCCCATAAGTCACCGTTACAAACTACAACTTTTACCCTGTCATCCATCCATGCTTTTTTGGCATAAGGACAAAGAGCAAACCCCACATTTGGATCAATAGGGGTTAAATCCCTCATAATCCACTGCTCTATGTATTTTTCCACTTCAACCTACTACCTTTATTTTTGACTTTCACGTATAGCCTTCAACGTCTCCTGAACCGTCATGTCTTTACGGGCGCTAGGGTCATATTTGCACTGATATTCGTTAGGAATAAATTCTCCGTAAGAAAAAAACTGAGATTCTATGGTGTTGTTCTGTCCCTTGAACACGCAAACCAATTGTTTACTATCAATGCGCTCACACTTAACTTTTCGACAAGTTGTCATCTGTTCGGCAGATGCAGTATGTGCTTTGAGAAGTAAAACAAACGTAGCTAGAACGACAAAGCCCACAGAGATCATAATAATCCATGCCATGATTTCTATAAACTTGCGGCGCTTTTCACGCTGTGCATAAATAGATTCTTGCCGTCTTTTCCGAATCGTCCCTTCCATTTTCACGAGTTCTTCCCACGCCGACTGACCAAGTGTCAAACCTATCCACTGTTTTAGCTCGTCACGCTGTGCTGCGGCCTTTCTTTTGCCGCAAAAGTTTCCATGGCCTCTTGTTCGACAGTCTTGCCTGCGAACAGCTTTTTAAATATGGGAGGATTTTTAGCTTCGCGCTCTGCTTGATCTAGATCAGATAAAGCGCCCATCCACCTCCCAATATCTGACATCATCGACTCGACGTCACGACCTATGGCAAAGCCTTTTTTTATGGTGGAAAAAGCCGCAGAGGCAGTAGCCATTGCTGTCACTGGGTCCATCAATATATCCTCTCATCTTGTACCGCTGTATCAGGGAGGCAGTATGATGTGATGGACTTTCCTTGCCCCGAAAGTCTTTTAGCAAAATACACGCAGTCGTCTACAGATTTGAATTTTAATGGCTGACCTTTGACCTTGTTGCCGTCAAGGAAGACATATAAGACAAAAACATGAATTATCTCAATTTTGTAGTTTTCCTTTTGCGCTCTAAAACGGTTCCACACCCTCTTGCGATCATGCCGTCATTCGGTTGACGGTTAACTTTACGCTTTCTTGGCTGCGTTTCTGCTGCAACAGCGCCTCCACCCTCCATCTTCTTGGGCTTTTTTCTGGCGAATGTTTTTACATTTGTTGGCTTTCCACCAACGCCTTGTGTCTTTGCTCTCTTCCTAGATACAGCACTTTTTATCTGCGAAGTTGACATTGATCTCGCTTTTGAGCGAGGCACACATTTAGGATATTTTCTTTTAGATTTTTTAGTAGATTTGCGACCACAGGCTTGAAATTTGCCGTCCTTCTTAGGAGCGCCAATATCAACCCAATCGCCTTTTGGGCCTTTTCCAAACCAATCTTTAAGACTCATTACCTATATCCACCGCCACGTTTTTTGTATGTCTTAACCAACCAAGCATTAGCGTAAGCACTTGGATAAACATCAAATTTACGCTTCGCCTCTGATTTTACACGCGAGTACAAAGCCGGGTTTGTTGGTTTCGGTGAAGTCTTACTTTTTGACTTTGATTTTTTTGGTGCTTTTGGTGCCATTTTTTTTCGCCTCCTTCCGCCTTTTTTGTGGCGGCTTAGAAATCTGTTTGGTCATTTGTGATCGGCCCATAGCCATTAGATCAATTGCTCCAACCCCGCAGCAACAACAATAAGAACCATTATGCCCCACATACGATTGTCAAAAGACTTTAACTTGTCTTGTATGTCACCATACCTTTGACTGCATTCAGCCTCATGCTTCTCTAAAAGCTTCAATACTTCTTCGGCTTTCATTAACACTTCCACCTTCTCCGAGCTTGGCGCAACCTTGAGTTGGGATTCTTCGCTGCCTTTGGAAACTTTTTCATCTGCCCAGCAGAACGAGCGCAAAAAGACTTACGTCTCTTCGCGGCTGCACTACCCTTCTTAACTTTGCCTGTAACTGCTGTCTTGAGCTTACTTCCGGGGTTAGCTTTTCTGTAAGCCGCCACACCAGCTTTAGTCATTCCCGCCCCAGCTTTTGTGGGGCGGAAATTCTTTTTGTTGCGCGAAGGCATTTTTGCCCTGCGCCTAGCCATTAACCATATTCCTTACGCATGTAGAGAATGATGGTGTAAGTGTCCGCGCTAGTATGACCAACAGTGGTGAAGTTAATATCGCCGGTCTTTCCAGAGCCAGCGTTATTAATCAACCCACCAAAGATGGTGTAATCGTGACTACCGCTTTGATTTTCACCTAACTCAATCGCCATGACATCGCTTGATGCGTCAAAAAGAATACGCACCTTCATGCCAATGCACTGCCACCAAATTCTTTCTATGGAAACGCCAGTGCATGTTTTCTGATTGCCTGTATTAGAGGTTGAAGCTTGCAAAGCACTAACATCAACTTTGGTGACAGCAGACTCACCGCTACCATCACTAATGTTAGTGAACTTCATTACCGCGTAACGATCACCATCAATCAGAGTCTGAGAGGTTACAGCATCAGCCATGTTAACCTCCTTAGAATACTGAGTATTCTAGTTCAACCGTGAAGCGACCAGCAGTTATATCAGCGTTAACAGCAGTTGTGGCCGCCGCGTACAAATGTGTGCTTGCGATTGCTGCTGTCACGTTGGGGACAAAGATGTGGTAGTTACCGGCTGTATCATTGAAGTTGATGTCGATTTCAGTAATAGACTGAGTCGCGCTCAACTGCTCATTGAATGATGTAACACCAGCACCAACGATCTCTGTTCCCGAAGAGACGGCTGCGTTTGTCGCTGTCCCGCTCGTGGCACTAAGCTGGAGACTGCCCACAAGAGTTTCACCAGCAGCCGTTGTAATGCCAATCAAAGCCCTGTGGATGAAGAACTTTGTGGGAGTTACAAGGCCGTCAGGTGCGTCTGTATTGAGCGTTCCTAGTTCTACGAGAACATCTCCATCTCCATATGCAGTGCTGGCCGCATTAGTAGAAGCAAGAGAACCAGCAAAGGACTGGATCTTTCTTGTTCCCATGGAAATTAACTGGCCGGTAGAATTAACAGAAAAGCCTGTTTCTGTAACAGCACCAGTGGTGCTGTTTTCATTAATCACATTAAATCCGCCCTTGGAGCGGACCGGACCTGAGAAGGTTGTGTTTGCCATTTTGCACTCCTGTCGTGGCAAGTGTCAGTTGCACAGCGCAACTGTCAGGGACTTAAAAACTATACATAAAAAAAGGGCGGCTGAAAAGCCGCCCTTTGTATAATTGTTCTTATTACGCGCCCGGAGATCCGAATACGCAACGTGGGTCCGAAAATCCAAACGAATAACGCTCACGAGCCTTGAAGCGCATGTTCCCAGTATCGAAATCAGCTTCCATGTTGGTTGCCAACGGGGAACGCTCAAAATGCTTGAAGCCATTTGGAGTGTCTGTCTTGATGAAAAACGCATCAGGATCAGTGAGGAAGTGATTGACGGTATATCCGTCAGGCAGCATCCCCATGTTCCTTGTTGCATTAACATCGTTGTCCGACGTTCCCGGACGAAGTGTGGACTCAAGAAGGCGATCAGCCACAAACTGAAGCTGTGGCGGAACAATAAGCTTCATGCCACGAAGGGCAATAATCATATTGCGCTCATCAACGAAAGTAGAGATGTCGATAAGAGCATTCTCCAAAGAGGTTTCGTTGAGGTCCGCCGCAGTTGATGGTTCGTTACGGAAGGTGCCGCCACCAGCAAGCGGGTGGTCAGTGGCACAAAGCTCTTTACCATCGCCACCTGTGAAGCTGCTGCTAAACGCATTATTCAATGTCGCAGCAGCTTTTACTTGCTTTGTATGAGCCATAGAACGAGCAAGCGCCCGTGTGTAACGAGCGCCAAGGCGATCATACAAATTATCTTCTTGAGCTTCTTCTGTCAGCGCGAATGCAAGAGCAATTGTCTCATGCGTGTAACGTGCTGTATATGCTTCAGAAGCGGAGTCAAATACAACTCCAGCGCCTTCAGATTTGGTGTTTGCATTTCCAAAACCGACCAACATCACTTCTTCTTCAAATGCACGATCTGAAGATTCTGTTTCGTAGATTTCGGCATGCTCGGCATCATAACGATCATATTCCATTCCGAATAAGACGTTAAGGCCGGGTTCTAGCTCTTTCGCTAGTTGTGCGCGAGAAATAGCCATTTGTCAGCCTCCTTATGCCAAGCCAGCGCCTTTGACGCCGAATATGTGGTTTTGAATAACGCATAGAACATTTGTTGCATCAGACCCAACATCACTGTTTTCAGGATCTTCCGAAATGTCTACCACCTTGAGTGACAAGGTTGTACCTGTCCCACCATCAGCAACATTCAACTCGGCTCCTGAGAGGCCAGTCGTGGTGCTTCCAGCAGAAGTGTAAACGATGTCAAAGTTGCCAAATAGATCAGCAACAGGGAATGCGGCATTACACTGAATTTCAAAAACAACCATAGGGTCATCAATGACAAAAGCAATAATGTCAGAAGCATTAGTGCTTGCAGGGTAGAAGTTAGAGAACTTCTGCTCACCTGTTGTTGGATCAGTGAACTGACATCCATTAAACACGCCAACGATGGGAACTGTCCCACCATCTGCATGTACTTCAATACCACCACCGGTTACTTGCGCAACCATGTCACCTTGGAAAATTGCTGTTCCGTAGTTAGCAGCGATACGATAACGGCTTTGCCCGCCAGTATAAGGGGTTCCCCCTATTCTTTTAACGGGGCGCATGCCAAAAGCGGCATCATTATTTGCCATTTTTTAGCTCCTAATTGTCAGCTACCTTTGGGCCTCCAAAAGACACAGAGGTAGAACGTTGCGGTTTTAGCTTTGGCATCGCAGCATTGGATTCACGCATCCAATCACGATCCACAGCCTCCATCTGATTTTGAGTAACGGTCTCATAATGAGCGTTTCTCTGGTCCGCAATTTCTTCTGGGATTCTTGCGAGGAGAAGGCCCCCAACACCAATTACGCCAGCGTTTTTACCTTCATCAATCACAGGTGCGTCAAATTCAGGATATTCTTCTGCACGAACCAGTTCGTACCCTTCACGACGACGCTTGTGAATATTATTGCGATCATCTTGGTGCATGATCGACTCACGAATCCACCTGTGTTTATACCCTACAGGAGCTTCGGGTGCTTCAAGCGTTGAGGGGGGCTTCCAATCGGCAGTACGCGCTGTTTTATCACGGGTCTGCGAGTCCCGGCTTGCACGATCACTCATTACGCACTCCTCTGCTTTTCAAGTCTTGCTACCTCTCTAGCATATTGCTCAAGAGGTATTTTCATTTTAGTTGCGAAAGCAACTTGACCGGGAGTCAACTCCACAGTCTTTTTCCGCCCACGTTTGGTAGCTGACCGTCCATTGGACGCAGGTGCAACAGCCGGGGCGCTCTGCTTATTGCCCTGTGTTTTTTCAACAAGCGGACTCATTCGCCTGTCAATTTCTGCATAATATTCATCAGTAGAGGGATCAAATCCCTCTTCGCCAACAATTCGCATATGAATGGCTCGTGCGGCTCCTGTCAGAGCGTCATCATTGTCGAACCATGGGTTTTTACTCATCCAATCCTTGAGTTTTGGATCAAGCTCTTGAGGGCGTTGATGCTGTGCCGGCTGTTGTGGCTGCTCTTCTTGCACCTGCGCCTGTTGCTCAGAACGAGCTTTCTGAATACGAAGTCGTTCTTTCTCAATGGCGACCTGTGCAAGAGCAGCATTTGCCTCTGCCATTTTTTCAGAATCACCAGCATCAATAGCGTCTTTTAAGACTCTTTTAACAGCAGCCTCTTGAGTCTCCACACGAGAGCCGTATTCATTGATGTATCCCTTATCCAGATCTTCAAGACGCTTACGCATCTCATCATTCTGGTTTTTCATTTGCTGTGCATAATTGTAAGCAGCCTCGGCCTCTTCGATGGCTTGCTTTCTTTTTGCAGTTAGCTGGTTGATTCTTTTTTGAACATTGTCACTGTAATTCTCTAGCTCGGAAGAATCTTCCTCAGAAGAATTACGAACAATTGTTCCTGAATCATTAGATAATGACTCTTCAGAAGAAGCTTCAACTGTAGAAGTTTCTTGCTCATCAATATCAACTGAAACAATCTTGTTTTCAGGTTCTTGCTGTTGATTTTCTTCGTTCATCATCATGCTCCACACTATACATATGAAATATCAGCAGGGTCAAGGATAGTGGCGATAATATTATCGTCATTTATGAGGCGAACCTCTAAACCGTCCACTTTAAACCTATTCCCAGCATATCTTCCCATTAACACCCAAGAACCTTGCTCACACCATGGTCCTGTTGGGAATTTTTGGGAATCATTATATGCGTCAGGACCAACTTTTACGACATATGCCGCAACAGTTGCAAAGCTCTCTCTTTCGCGAACCTTATCAGGAATATAAATACCCCCAGCGGTCTTAGCCTTCATGTAATACGGAATTACCAGAAGGCGATAACCTACAGGTTGAGGAAGACGCTCAAGTGCAGAAGATTCCATCTTTGATGGATCTTCGTTGTTCTTGCTGTCTTCATCGTCTTGTTCGAAAGCTTTTTCTATAGCTGGAGGAATATCTGATTTTGGAGCATCAGACTTTGCCATTCTTTCTGGCACAAATAGCTTTTTAGCCATCCTCTATTTCCACACCCTTCATCGCGGCTCTAATAAGATCCTCACATTGGGTCAGCCCGCGTATTTGACCCACTATGAACCGGTAGTCCTGAATGGTTTCTACCGCACCATCCGCCAGCCTTTGCGTCATATCCGCTTTTTGCTGACGTATGTCTCTCAACACAAACTCTGCAAGAACAAGAGCATCCATTATTTTTTACCAAAAAACTTAGTTGCCGACCTTACGGCAAAGCTGGCGCTCACAATTACACCCAAGGTGTACTGGTAGTAATCTGGCATGGCCTCTAATGCTGCAAATCCTTGTGCCACAATGCTTCTGCCCCAATCACCGCAAAAAGCTAAGATCAACGGGATTGAGAACAGGATAGTCAGCCATTCGTCTTTCCATGAGTTCTGGCTGCCCTTCGCCATAAGCTTTTCCCAGTCAGCCGTAGATGTGGCCGCTGACACCATTACCTTCGCTTCGGCCTCTGCCTTTGCTTTGGCAACAGCCGATTTACCGCGCTGTTCTTCTGTCTTTTTGTCCATCCATGAGCCAACAAGTCCTGAAATTGGCCCTATTAAAGCTTGTATCATTTTCTAGCCATCCAAGCTGTTGTTCCCATGTACGCACCGACAATACCCGCGCCTGATATGTAAAACAGGTTACTTATGTCAGATAAGGCTTCAATTTTTTCAACTGGCATAGAAAACATCGCCACAGTAAATATGCCCATGCCAATCAAGGTGTATCGCGCCATCCGCAATTGAGCCAAACTCTTCCGCAGGTCGCGTTCTGTCTCTCGTATCTCTTTGGCGTGTTCCAGTTCCTCATCCGTGATTTCACCGTCCCCATCAAGGTCGTACTTGGCGTATGCAGTTTTTTCTTGAAACTTTTTAGGTGCCATCACTGCCCCCTAAGTGACGCGAAAATTTCTTTTGCGCGAGACACGACCTTGACCACGGCAGACCGCGCCCCCTTTAGCAAATCGGAAATCATACTGTTTAGTTTTGTGATCATATTTGTACCCCTTCTTTGACGCCTCCATAGCAGCTTTTAGATCTTTTAGCTGCTCGTCATCTAAGGCCAAATATAGATCTTTAAGATCTGGAGTGGTCGAAGACCTGTCATTGTCCTTTGCCATCACTTAACCCCTAAAAATCTTTGTGGCCTAGCAATCGAAGAAAAGCGAGAAGCAACGCCACCCTTATTTTTTCTTTGCGGCTGTTTTCTTTTTGGGCGCGGATTTTTTGGCTGCCGGTTTGGCTTTGACTTTTCCGCCGTTGACAACGCTATCGCTACTGCTTGCCTCTGAGGATACCCCTCCGACCTCAATTTGCTGATGTTGTCGCTGATCGACTTCTGGCTGCTGCCCTTTTTCAATGGCATTTCTACGCTCCACCTTTTTGGCTTTTTCAACCTCTGCAACTTTGCGGCGAATAGAACTAGCTGACATTACTGCCTCCTGTTTATGATATTTGCGGCAGCAATGTCTCTTTGCGCCTGAACACGCTCTTCTGCCACTCTAATACGTTCTTCATTTGCCCCCTCCTGCAAATCAAGACGCTGTTGTGAGAGAAGAACATCGTTACGCTCCTTCTCACGCTCCATATCTTGCTTCTCTTCGAACTGACGAGACTTCTCTTGAATCTCAGCACCTCGTAAAGCAAGTTCTTGCTGTCTAATAGCCACTAAAGGATCTGTGCCATCAGAAGGGGCAACTGCTTGCGCATACTGTTCGGTAAGCTCACCTATTAAGATAGCCGCACGGTCATTCATTTGGTTCTGAATCTGCTGCATCATCATCGGGTCTTGTTGCATCATCATCTGAGCCTCAGGGGGCATGCTTGTCATAATCTCCTGTTGGGCTTGGATTTCTGCCATCATGCCAATATGTTCAGAAATGTGTCCCTGAAGAGTCATGACAATATTAGCGTTAGCTTGAGAGACAGGCGTTGAAAGCATAGCCAAATGCGCTTCGATATGAGCGGCATGGTTCTGCTGCGGAAACGCTTGCAGCCTCTGATTTCGCAATGCTTCCTGATTTTCACGCGCAGGATTCATGGGTTGTGGTTGTGGAGGTCTTGGCAAGATTGAATCTATGTTCGTGACACCAAGAGCCTCGTACATTTTACGATATGCTTCATACAAACCCTGTGGGCCACCATGAATTTCAGGGTTTGACTGCACAAGCTGTAATTGCGTCTGTGCCAGAGCAATCCGCTGCGACATAGAGAAAATATTTGGGTCAGATACAGGCAGAACGTCGATTCTGTCGTCAAAATCAGCTTGTTTTATTTCTGGCGAGGCACCCGGAACTGCATATGGATATACAGGGGCGCTGAATTTAGCAAAAATACTAGCGAGAAGCTTAAATTCCTGCCTTTGAGAGTAATGAAGGCGCTTATGAATAGCACTCATCACTTTTGTGCCACGCTCCATGATAGCCATGGTTGTGCCAACGGGGGTTTCTCCACCCATTTCACTAATCTTCATGTCAGCCATGGATGCAAAACGGCGTCCAGAGTCAACAAGAGTACCCATAAGCTGATAAAGAGTAGATGACGGCTCTTTAAATGGCAGCGTCATGATGGATTGACGTATATCCATGCCAGCAGCATCAATATCACGGAACTCCCCCGGTTGAAGTGGCTCATCTTCGTCTCTAATTCGCGCACCACGGGCCTTAAAGCCAGCAGGCAAGTTAGATAGGGTTCCGGCGTCTATAAGTTGCCTGAGGATGCTTGTAGAGGCTTGTGACAGACCTCCAATCATGTGAGTCAGGCCAAAGCCATAAAAACCAAGTCCGGGTAAGAATTTATAGTGAACAAAATATTGTTGACGACGCATTAAAGCATCATTCTGATTATAATTTCTGCGAATGGACAGAATATCACCAGTAGACTCAAGGATGGTGACGATATACGGCATCTTGAGGCCGCTAGGCTCTCCATCAGCGTCCATATCTTCGAAACCATCAAGATCTAGTGATGTGTGAACCTCATACAACGTCATCTCGTATGACGGACCGGACAATTGTACGCCTTGAGCATCATCAATCGCCTCTTGAACATCTGAATAATCACCTGAATTAGAACCACTACTCGGCAATTCAACGTCACGATAAAACTCAGCAATCTGCATCTTACGTATTTCATTACTATCCATGCGAATAACATGAGTAATGCGTGGAGATGTTAGAAGGTCCGTAGCCCCATAAGGAACAATGAGATCTTCAGCGTGAACAAACTTGCTCACGCCTCGCTGGAGAAGCGGATCAAAATAAACCTTCTTAAAAGTAGAGCCTACAATCGGTAGATAAAAAAGCATCTGATCCGTTTCAGGGTCATACTCCTCCATCTCGTAAGTAAGCATGTAATTCATATAATTCTTCACGCGCTCAGATTGAGCGATAACCTCCGGGGTTTCCATTCCCATAATCTGAGTGCGAACAGGCCCACCAGAAGGCAGCATTTCACGATAAGCTTGAGCCTGAAACTGCGTTACAGACTCAGACAGGAGGGGATGAACTACACCTGTAGAGCCAGCAAAAGGCTCACTGCGCTCATCATATTCCATGCCAAGCAAATCAATGCCACGCTTGTATGTGTCTTCCCACTCTTTGCGTGACGACAAATCCTCCTCAATGTCTGCCACAAGATCAGAGGAGACACGCATTAACTCGCTATCATCAATATATTCAGCCAGATTCGCATCGAAAGGAACTGTAGCTACTTCAATCTCTTCTTCGATCTCGCCAACAAGAACAGACCCATCATCCATCTTTTTAATGCTAGGCTCTTCAGACAACATAAGAACGTCGATCTCAGCTTCTTCCTGCGCTGTAATTGGAGCGTCGCCGCCAGCGCCAATTCCTTTTTCAACGGCCATCAGTCACCCCTTTGCGCTGCGTCATACGCTTTCAAAGATTTATCTAAACCACTAAATCCATAATCTCTTTCAAGGCGAGATATCATGCTTGCTTCTCCGCCCATGAGATCAAAATCCATTTGACGCTCAGTATCTCGCAAAGCCTTAGCAAATGCTTCAGAGCGAGACATTCCCTGACCATAAAACATAGGCTGCCCTTCAGCGTTAACGTTATATCTTTCAGCAGCATAGTTATTCTGAAGCGTGTCTAGAAACCCTTCAGGCGCGGGAACGTTCTTTGTGGGCATGCTTTCTGCCAAATCATCCATATATTTTGCCTGATCTGCAAAAGCATCATCTAAAGCGCGATACTCATAATTCTCTAAAGCAGCTTCTTTTTTTGCTCTTCCCTTTGCTTTTGCAAAATCATCTGCCGCCATTAAAGCACCAGCAGAAGCGTTCCCGCTAGGTGTGGGCGCACCATCACCCTTCACAGAGCGAGAGGGCATGACACGAGGGGCGGCAGGAGCCAAAGTGCTTGCAGCAAGGCCAAGACCGTAAACGTCACGCCCCATCCGCTTTGCCATAGTATCATCAGAGCCAAGAGCGGACATAATCCCCTCCGCACCCTTCGCAGCACCACGAAGAACCGTTTCGCCAGCACGTCCAGCAGCATCAAGAGCATCAATAGGAGCGCCAACAATAGCTCGGTTGATGGCACCTAATGTCTTGCTCCCCATAGGATCGTCAAACACGTTGGTGCGATCCTGTAACTTTGCAAACATCTCCTGACTAGCAGGAGGAGCATCGAAGGCACCTAAAATACTTTTGTCAGCCATGTTTTTCTCCTGTGGGTGAGGCTGGCCTCGGCGCTATGTGGTGTGGTTCACACAGCGGTGTTCGTAAAGGGCAAGAAACACACAGCCATAAGCCAGCCTCTTTGCCCTTATACATCATATGCTTACCTCACACCACGAAAGCTTGTGCCACGCTCGGCAGAACGACCACCACGACAAACCCCACCGCCATCCTTAAACTGCATAATTTGTCTGTCGGTCTTAGCTTTCTTAGGCTTTTCAAGCATTGCCGCAACCTTCTTAACATCTGCGTCAGAAATGACCTTACCGCTCTCGCCCCCTGTCTTTTTGGGACGAAACATTTTTTCTATTTTCATCTTGTCTCTGTTAGAGATAGATTTGGCACCACCTCGCATCACTTCACTCCTTTAAAGCTATTGCCGCGACCAGCCATTACGGCTCCGCCATTCTTGTACTTCTTGGCAGCTTGCGGGTTCATCTTCATCTGAACTTCTTCAGGAAGCTTGGAGAAGCCTTTGAACTCGGCAGGAACAGCACCGCCGTCTTTCATTTTCAAACTTTTGTCAAAAGGCATCTTTTTACCAGAGAGGGTGCGAACCAAATCCGCTAATTTCCCCTGCTTATCGAAGGGTCTGCCTACGTTTGGCTTTTTTGTGAAAGGTTTCTTTTTTCTATCAGCCATCATCTAACTCCTTTGAACGAGCCGCCAAGCTTGTTCGCTGTTACAACACCACCTTTTTCATACCGTTTACCGGGAAGAGGTGTTCCTTTGTACTTTCCAAGACCAAGCTCAAACTCATAGTCGATGATATCAGCAATCCTGTCTTCATCATAACCTAACCGCTCAAGCTGACGCTTGCGCAACTGCTTGGCCTTTGAAGAAAGATACTTTGACATTCAATAATACTCCTTACGCCTTCGGTATGCGTGAATGTCCTCGTCCTCATAATCAGCACGAGTGCGTATAAAGCCACCCTGCCTGAAACGAAGTATAGCCTGTGTCATGCTATCGGCCAAGTCGTCGTGTTCTCCGTTAGGAAACGCCGCACACTCCTCAATGACCTCTTCGGACCATCTGGTCTCGGGACACCACACCATGCCACTCTCAAAGACAGGTGAGCAAGCGTTCATACGAGAAAACTTGTCAGCGCCCCTGCCGGGGGTAAATGCACTTACAGGTATGCCCATCTGACGCATCTCATGTGTAAGCGGCGTACCAGACGCCTTTTGCTCAATGAGAACCATGTCAGGATCATAGTCGTTGTAAAGTCTTAAAGCCGCATCCTTTAGCTCTGGGAACTCCCATCGCCCCTTTTCCGCATCCAAGAGAATAATCGCAGGCTCCTCACCCTCGTCAGGATAAAATACACCCCACGTCGTAATCGCGCTGTAGTCAGCCCTCTCACTCTTCGTAAACGCCGTATCATAACTCTGTATGATATAATCACACGGCGGCGGATCATCAGCTTCCCAAACATTCCACCACTCCCTCTTGATAATCGCGCCTTCTTCGGCTGTAGGATTCTGGAGGTATTGCGCATTCCACTTACTAACAGGAATACTTGCCCTAACACCTTCTAGCTCTTCCCTGTTCCAAAATTCGGGCCACAACACGTTGTCTGTATCGGGGAAGATCGCCGGAAACTCCACAACCTCCCACTGATCCGCACCCCCCTCGGCCTGCTTCTGCAATACCTTTGCTGTCAAATCCCTGATCGACCACCTCGTCATTACGATGATAATCGCTCCGCCCGGCTGTAGTCGCTGTCTCGGTCCTGATGTGTACCATTCGTAAATCCCATCCAACGCGGTGGGAGATAACGCATCCTGCTCTGATACAGGATCGTCAATGATACAAAGGTTGGCACCACGACCTGCCAGCGCACCGCCTACACCAACAGCGTAGTATTCACCACCTTCATTCGTAGACCAGCGACCACTAGCCTTAGCGTCCCTAGCCAATTCAATCTTAGGAAAAACATCACGGTAAATATCACTGTCGAGAAGGTTCTTTACCTTTCGACCAAAGCCAACTGCAAGCTCGGCAGTGTGCGTCGCCTGAATAATCTTGGTATGAGGATCACGCCCCATAACCCACGCAGGAAACAAATAACTCGCAAATTCAGACTTCGTATGACGAGGCGGCATGTTGACAATGAGCCTCTTTAACTCACCCTTGGCAACACGCTCTAACTTCTCAGCAAAAATCTTGTGATGACTGCCACCAATAAAACTCGGCCAAACATGCCTTACAAACCTCAGAAACTCACTCTGAAGCTCGTCACGCTCATGCAACTCTTTGTACTTGTCAAGATGTCTACTAAGCTGATCTAACTCAGCGTCAGTAAGAAACTCAGTCGAAATGTTAAAAGATTCATTCATGGCCCTACGCCACCGATCTCAAAGCCCCCAAAAAATCATCCGCAGCTTTGTCCAAAACTGCACCACCATCCTGCATGGCTACCGGAGCCGGACGATTAAAGCTTGCCAACAAATCCAAGAACGACTGCGGAAGGAACGTCGAATCAACACTGCCCTGCGGAGCAATAACCGGAGGCAAAACAGCAGTAACATCACGACGTGCAGATGGGACAAGAACGTCCATGGGGTCTGGCATGGCCGGTGGCAAGCCCGTAGTGGGTGGAGTGACTACAAGGGGCGGCGCTGTGTCTGTGGTATCTGCAACTGGCGGAACAACAAACGGAGTTGACTCATCAGAGTTACTACCACCGGGCGGCGTGTAATCAACAAAATACGCATTGCGCGACGGATCAAACCGAACATCCGCACCCTGCGCAAACGGATCAAAACCACCACGACCAGTATACGTCTGACCAAAGCCCATCGGACCAGAACCAACATAACCCATAGCCTGACCACTGCTGGCATCAATAACAGCCGGAGCGCCAGAACCAATGTTAGCCAAAATATCGCCAGTGCGGCTCGTGCCAAACGCATCAGCAACCTTGCCAAGAAATCCGGGCAAATTAGATGGCTGCTGACGAGTCATCAGATCCTGCTCCAACGTCGTGGAAACCTCCTTACCACCCCTAGTCTTATACTCAACAGGAGTCGCAAGCGTGTTCATAATCAAATCTTGAGCGCGAGGCGCAGCAGGGCCAAAATCAAAATCACCCGCCTGACCCATGCCCCTAAAAGAATCTGTCAATGGATCAGGAGCAGAAACAGCAATCTGCTCATCAAGCTGCCCCCTCTCACCAGCAAGCTTCATATCACGAGAACGCGGCCCTAAAATAAACTCAGCAAGACCGGGAGCCTGAACCACATCACCCTGAAGTAAATCAGAACTCAACAAATCTAAATCAGTATAACTAATAACAGGAGCCTGAATGGGCATAACCTCATCCAAAGTGCCGGTTCTATCAGCAAGTTCGCGTAACGCCATGTTTATCTCGCCAGAACGACGATTCACCCTGTCAGCCGTGACAGCATCCATCTGAGGCAAAGAAGACTCAGGAATATCTACCCCAGCAGTGAGATCAACAGGGAACTGCGCATCAACTCTTTGACCAGCTTCTTCCATTTGCTGTACAGCAGCAATAGCGTCATTAACACTCTGCTCTGTCTCGGCCTCTCTCATGGCCTGCTCTATGCCCTCATTGCTGTAGTCAACGCCACCCTGAGCCGCAGCCTCCATCAAATCCATCTCACGATTCTGCTCACCAATACCACGACCAGCCTCATAGCTACGCCCACTCTCAAACGTAACGCCGCCACGCTGCATACCAACAGGACCACCATCCTCGAATGGAACAGTAAAGTTCGCCATAACCCCAAGATTGCCGTCACGAGCCACAGGGCGAATACCAAACGTACTGCCCATCGGACCCTGCATCTGCGTGGCACCCAGAATGCCCTGCATAGCATTTTGCATCATGTTGGGAGCAGAGGAAGGTGAGAAGGATGGCGCGGCAAATGATAAAGCACCGCCCGGAGCAAAAAGATCAGCCATCCCAAACATTGGACGACCGGAATCGTTATAGCTTTGATTTACGTCATATAAATCTTGACCTAGCTGAAGCTGATTAGCAAGCACCCCCATCTCTTCGTCCGTAGGTCTAGGATCATTGCCGCTGGCATCAATCACATTCGTCGTGCCGCCAACCATCTTGGGGCCAGATGCTGTCGGAATGTCCTTCAAAATAACTGCCAACACCACCGCCATTAGCAAAACCATACCGACCATAATCATCAGGAGCCGCTCTCCTTCCTTCATTGGCAGCATCACGATCAATGCCCAGCAATTTGTCGAGTAAGCGTTGAAGATTAGCAACAGGGCCATAATCGTCCAAAGCAGGCAAAGCTCTGCGATCCATGGGAGCGCCAGATAACGTGGCCGTTCTACGACCTACATCACCGCCGTCCTGAAATTGCGCAGGAGCAAAAATGTCTACTTGATCCATCGGGGACGGCATAGGTGCCGGAAGCATAGGGGCAACCGGCGCAGTAGTAGGTGGCATGACCGGACGATTCATGCCCTGCATGAACGACTTGAACTGCGCCCTCTGACCCGGATTCGTGCGAATGTCTAACTGCGGCGGTGTCTGCGGTGCCGCTTGCGGTGGTGCCATCGGCCCCATAAAATTTGCCATCCGACTGCCCCTGAGAAATAAACCTTCGGGTCAGCATATGTTATTCAGGAAATTTTGACAACAAATAGTCAATCTCCTTCAAAGACTGACGCAATAAACGATCACCCTCCGCATCAGAACAGTCAAAACCCTCAATCGCTAAACACAAACGACTAATACGCTCACGATCAAAAGCCGTCAGGGTACCTGCTAGGGTACCTTGACCCTCTAGGGTACCTTGATCATCCTCCTCACGATTTTTCTTGATATATCGCAACGACAACTCAACAGACTTCGGTATGTCACGCTCCCCAGACTCATAATAACAATACATCCGGTGACTAACACCCAAAGCACGGGCAAGCGTAACCTGCGTCATCCTCAGATCATCACGCCAGTTACGCAAGTCCATGCCATCCCACATGCTGTAAGACTCTTTCGCTTTGTACATTACGATACACGCTCCAACATGCCATGCTCCATCATGTCCTGAGCAAAAACCTCTCTAGTGTCAAAACGAATGCGCTTACCACTCCAATCGCATGCCAACGCAGCAGCAGTCCTTAACCACAAACCATCATCCGCATCAGCAGATCTGTTTACAGACTTCCACGCATCCAAAAACCCAGTAGCATCCGGTGCCTCGAACTCAATCGGATCACCAATGTTCAATACAAACTTTGGCATTACGCCCTCCTTTTCTGTGTCAGAGGTAAACATAGTGCAAAGATTGCAAGAAGTCAATGGCGAATATTTTGGTGATTGTTTGAGTGAAATAGGGCGCGAAGCGCCCTCCGCTCATTTTGAGCTTTTAGGGGGGTGGGTATATACCCCCGGCCCCGACGCTCATTTTGAGCGAATGGCTAGGGTACCTTAGCGCCGCTCATTTTGAGCGTATGCCATTGCTGGCGCTAGGACGCCCGCACAGCGCGAACAATTGTTCGGGTGCGTATTACCTACATCGCCCAAAAGAAAAGGCCGCCAGCGGCGGCCTAGTCTCGAGTATGGTGCCAGCCCTATGATAGGGCTTGGCGTCTTGTGTTGAAGTATTCAAAGGTTTGATCGTTCAATCCGCCCCATATCGACGTCACGCCGCGCCTGTTTTCAGGATAGAGCGCGACGCCACCGGCAACCGTCGTTTCGATTTCACGCGCGATTTCATAACCGTTGAGATCATGACCGCCATTGCTGGAACCGTACCGGTGACCATAAGCCTGTTGGGTATGAGTGACGACCGCTTGATCACCATGCGTATTACGCCATTCGGAAACACGGGCGCGGATTGTGTCAGCGGTCCAGCCGGTGCGCGCGCTGATATCGGAGACATGCGCGCCACCGTCGCGGCGACACATATCCCACATAACCGCCAAACGACTACCGTTACGGTGCGGCGCGTCTGGCGTCACAACGGTGGTAGTTTGCGGCGCGGTGTAGTCCAGCCGCTGCAAATCGCTATAGCGGAACATGGCGTCGATTAGCAGGCACCAAGCTTCAAGCTTTTCAATATCCAACGTGGCTTGATGCTGGCGAAATTCGACGGTGCCAAGGCGCGACCATGTCTGCATATTTATCGCGCCGAATTTACCGCCAAGCATGTCAGCCATGCGCGACGCAGTATCGGCACGTTCGAATTGATCAGCGGCATGGCCACCGAATGCAAGAGTGCGGATAGAGCGGCAAAAACGCGACGCATTGCCACCGTCGCGGCGTGACGGTGCCAGAATGGCGTCAATATCGCTTTGGTGCGCGGCATAGCGTTGAATAACGTCGCGGACCAGTGCCAGCGGCATGACGTCAGTCATGTCTGGCGCGACGTAATAGCAACGGTCTGGCGCGGTGAATGCTGCCTTGGAAGCTTCCCAAAAATCAGCGGGCGACATATTGCGAACCGCGCGGTTGCCAATATGAACATGTAGGCCGCAACCTGATTTGGTAACGCGACCGCCGTTGCTCTCAATAAAGGTAAACAGGTTTGCAATATCGTTACGAACACCACCGGCAAAGTGTGCAGGCATTGGCGGCAAGACGAACTCGCAATCGACATTCGGGCTGGCGTCACGTTTCGCCTCAACCCAACCGTAACCGTTGTGATCTAGTAGGTCCTGCCAACCGCTAACGCTAAGTTGATTGCGGTTGGAGTTATGGACCTCAATCTCAACGCCGCCTTGCAAGAAAACGTTATTCCCAATCATGTTAGTCATTTTTCTATTTCCCTTCTTTTGGTTGGTTGATTAAACGCTGATAGTAACGCCAGTGATGGCGCGGTAAATTGGCGCTTCATATAATTCGAATTTCCCCGCGCTACGTTTTGGGCGGTGTATTTCAACATCAATCACCTCGCGGAATTCAGCGATAACAGCGCGCACTGTATTAACAGATAAACCAGTGTAATCCGCCATTTCCTGAGCTGTTGCGCCATTGCCGCGCAACATCTCATAGATTGCTGCTTTGCGTGAAGAAGACCTGAAAGAGATATAAGCCATTGTTTTCATTCCTTTTTTTGGTTGTGGTAGGGCATAGCTCCGCCCCTCACCCTCTAAGTTAATGATTTATGCAGTGATTGCAAGAACAATTGCACACATTATATATATAAAAACGAATTATCTGCTAAACCATTGAATTCATTGAGTAAATTGGAACAAAAAGATGAGGCTGATTTTTGCCGGGATGTAGGCCGGACCGGGCCGGGCGATTACGAACAATTGTTCGGGTTTCGATCCGGGGCCAGATCCCAGATCTGCTGGCATCATATGATACCAATACCCCGAACCCCGAACCCCGAACCCCGAACAAAAAAAGGGCAGCCCGAAGGCTGCCCGATCCCGATGATGTCCCGATAGCTATGATCTCATTAACACTGCACCAAGCCCGAGGGTCATGACCCCGATATACATAAGGCCAGCGTGAATCCAGAACGCTGCGGCGTCGACTGGCTCTAATCCGGTGAGAAGTACGAGTAGCAGCATTCCTACACTCGCAAACCCAAATCCTAACTTACGCATAACATCCTCC
>FUIF01007566.1_pt1 | contig 22783 bp, 45 predicted proteins | sample 1003461 | NCBI WGS metagenome assembly FUIF01 (sample SAMEA80401918, study PRJEB19352) | marine metagenome | reverse complement strand
TGCGGATACTGAATCATGCTGTGTGGTCCACAGGAGAGATCGGAGATCTCCTGTACGCACAGGTCAACAACCTGCTTTTCGCCTTCCTCCCCGGAACGGTACTGGTGATGAGCTTGAGATACCGGGAGACCAGCAATGGTTGACTGGATTGAGAAAAACCTGATGTGCGTTGGAAGAAGGCTGTTCCCGCTAGGTGATGAAGAACAGGCAGAGTTCGTGAAGTTGTACGTTGAGGCTCCCCCCGAGAAGCGCGAGGAATTCCGAAAGGCGGTTATTTCGACTTTAGTCGATTCGCCATGTCGCGCAAAACCTCTCGGTCCTCTGGGGATAATTCCTGGATCAAGCCAAACAGAGTAACAGCTTCCTCGTCCGTTGCTTCGGGTCGGACCATCGGGAGCTTCCCGGTGGCGATGTATTCCTCTGTCACTCCACATGCTACGGCGATCACGGGAAAGTGTTTGGACGGAACTCCGCCGCCACGTTCCCATGCGCCAACGGCTTTGTCCGTGAGTCCTACCACCCTGGCGAGATCCCACGTTGAAAGCCCCGCATGTAGCCGGGCCTTCCTGATGCGTTCCCCTAGAGTCACTGTGTCCCTTACCAGTTCCGCGAGCATAGTCTACTAAAGGCAAAACCTATTTGTCCCAAGATTCGACAACCTTAGCAAATGGCATTTGCTAAAGGCAAGGACTTTTGCCATACTTCCCTTCCATGCAGAGCGAAGCATTCTCAAAGTGGGTCGGTGAAAAGGGTGTGATGGCGTCCGCCAGAGCACTCAGCACGGACAGAAACCCCGTTTCGTACCAACGTCTCCAGCACTGGAGGAAGGCGGAAAGCAGGTTGTTGACCTGTGCGTACAGGAGATCTCCGATCTCTCCTGTGGACCACACAGCATGATTCAGTATCCGCAATACGAACACGAGCGAGAAAATCACGAACATTGGTGAACGAGTCACCATGAGAAGGGAAACGACCGGGATGAGCATGAGAACATCCACACCCAGGTTGACGAGGGGTTGCCAGATCCCCCGCATGTACAGACCGTTGAATACCACCGCCTCGATCAGCGCGATTACCGCGCCGCGGAGCGGCATCATCGACCCGCGAAAGAAGGCCACCAGTCCTGCAATTACCGTGATGGCTAGGTATATCTCACCCCACCATTTCCACATCGTCTCGTCCTCCCATGAATCTAAGCCCCGTACACCCACTAATCAACGATGCGACACATCGTGTTGGAATTTTCCGTGATAACGAAAGAAGAAAAACTGATGCTGCTCGATCAATTCGTAGCGACGACCGCCATCCTCCGAGAGCGATTCGGGGGCCATACGTCGATTGATGAGCTTTACTCCGCCTACATCGGGCATCGAGAGTTGATCGCCGGTCGAGAATTGACCGTGGCGAAACTCGCCCGATTGTCGGACGTGCCGGAATCGAGCCTCAGAAAGATGATCGACCGCCGCCCCAACGTCCACACCAACCCTCACCCGGAGGATGACCGGAAGAAGGTCGTCAGCGCGGACGAGGGGACGTTCGACTACCTCGAAGAAATCATGCGGGTAGTCAGGAAGATGTGGGCCAGGGACGGATTCCCCGACCCGGACTCCATGAAAGAGATCGTGAAAGACCTCTGATCTACGGCCCCGGCTTGTCGGTCTCTGATCCGTCAGGCCGCAGTTCTTCTGGCGCTGCCTTCGCAACCTGATTGGCCGCGGAGGCCAGCCAGCCGAAATAGTAGGTCGCAAGCCGGTCATCCCCGGCAGCAAGCGCCCTTTCGGCCTTCTTGATTGCGATTGCTCCCTCACACCAGATTACCGTCGCTTCCTCTTCGGTCAGGTCCAATTCGACCGCCATATTCAATCCTTTGAGTAGTGGTTGGCGGTATGGATGGTAAGTCTGCCTTAATTGGGTTGCTATAGCAAATACGTTTTGCTAGGATGCTTCCACCAAGTCAGAAAGCCCAGAGGGGTTTAGTGATGAAAGCAACAGCAATCCGGGATTCGATCAGCGTCGAGCACAACGGGAACACCTACATCTACCGCAACGGCGAGGTGGGCAGCGAGGTGAACAACGGCAAGGGCGTCCACTTTCGCGCTCTGAGGCCGGGGCCGCTCCGCAAGAAGATCATCGCCTGCGCGAGGCGGGCGGAGAAGAAAGAGAAACCGACTCTGGCGACCGAGACGAAGTTCCCCATCGAGACGGGAATCCCGATCCCGCCCAAGAAGACTATGAGCAAGTACCCGTTCGATCTGCTCGAAGTCGGCCAGTCGTTTTTCGTGCCGAAAATCAAGAACGTTTCCACGACCAAGGCGGGGGCGCATCTCAAGCGCACCTTTGTTCAGCGCCAAATGGACGGCGGCGTTCGCGTGTGGCGCACGAAGTAGAGACGGCGACGGCGGTTTCAAATGAGAGAGTTCATCTGCATCGACTGCGCCAACCTTCTCGAAGGTGATGATCTTCGTTGTTGGGAAGAACTCATGGACCCGAGCGTTCCCGGTTCTTACCAGTCCTTCGTGGAATGCCCCGACTGCGGCGGGGGAATCGAAGATCTCACGACAGAAACAGCATGGCCCGTTCTTCTGGAGAAGATCAAAGCGTGGCCGCAGTCGTCCATGCAAATGAGCGCCTGGTTCCAGATTCAGGAACTCGCGCAATGGATCAAGGAGGTAGAGGCGGGATGAGCATTACGATGCAGGTGACCTGGGATGCGCACAATCAGGTTTACAACTCTCCCTGTATTTGCGGAAGAACAGACGTTCGCAAAATGCCTCGTAGCGGGAAGCGGCGGTATCGACACAAGTGCCCTCACGGCGAATGGTGCGTAGCTGGACACCCCCTTCTCGGAACTCACGCAAATCATCCCCAATGCAAAAAGTGCTTGGCGGAAACGAGGAAGGAGTGATGACCATCCTTCTCACCCTCATCGCCGTACTCGCCTTTGGTTGGTTCATGGACTGGTTTCAGGACTGGATGGAGGAAGCATGAAGGGGTATCCAGCGGGGACGAGATGCGTGATTACGTGTGTTCGAGATGGTTCAACGAAGGTGCGCCTTGGGGAAGTTGTAACTGTAGGCCACCGCACGTATCCGCCGGGCACATGGACAGCTGACCACATATCAGGAGCAGAGCACCCAACGAACTATTGGTCGCAGGAGATAGCGGACATTCCCTCCACGCGCGCCTGCTTCGCCCACCGAATCGACTGGCTCAAACCCCTCGAAGACCCCTACACCCAAACCCTCGATGAGCGGATAGCGGAGGAAGCATGATAAACGTTGGCGTTAGCGAGAAAACGGTTGAGGCCGCAAGAGCGGCGGTATTGGAAATTCTCAATGCGGAGGGCGACCAAAAAACAAAGCGGTTGGCGCTCCGAGCGTTCGTGGATGTATGCGCAGTCTCAAATGTCCAGATCACCGACTGCACGTTCACGCTGGATGAGACGGAGGAAGCATGACACCACTAGCAATAGTAACTCTGATCGCCATTCAGAGCGGTTCAGAAGTAACCCAAGACGGACTGCAAGAACTGGACGAGTTCGCTTACAGCGAAGAAGGACACGCGTTGGGAGTGCTCTACAGGAGAAGCACGATGGACGACCACGGCACTGCCGTCGTCACGGCTTACGCTCTCACGGAAAGAGGCAAGGCGCTCTACGAGAAGTTGCTGAGCATCGAGCCGCCCACGCCAGAAACAACGTGGACGTTCGAGTGAGAAAGTCCAACGCCCAGATCCGGCAGGAGGCGGAGTCTCTACACCCCTGCCCCAGGTGCGAGCAACCGAACTGCGCCCGTATCAAGTTTTTCTGCCACACCAGTCTGGTGATCGAGTGTGGGCATTGTCCCGACTTTCCTATCTCTGCGTCGGAGTGGGTGACGTACCAAGACGAATACGACCCGACGCCCTACGAAGCGGAGTACAAATGAACATCGCTGCCCGGTCCCTACCTCCCCTCCCCCAAACTCCCGGGGGGCCGGGTGGCGATTTCCTACACCAACGGCGGGTTGTTGAACAGGCATCGTGGAAGTCTGCAAGAGACAGTGGAGCCGCCGTTGGGTCTCCTAATTGACTTCACTGTCTCACCCCACGGGCGGGGGCGCGCCTCCTACGCGTCAGCCCCCGTCTTCTTTCAATCGGTTTTGATGAGTGGTGGCACATTCCTGCTTCGGGTTGTACCCACCCACGCCACCACTCTTCAAAGCCTGTTAGGAGAACACTGTTGACCGAAGAACAGATAGAAGACTTCCACAAAGTCATAACAAGCCTGCTGTCCTACAGCGAAAACGCTGCATACCTCGGAGATTGTTTCTTCGTCACAGGCAATGCTCACATGAGCGAAGTGCATCACAAGTTGGCAGGCGGTCTGCGAGAGTCAATGGAAACACTACGCCGACTCTCTGGAGCAATATCAGCCCAACAACTGAAAGATGCCGAACAGTCCGCATTCAATACGATGACCGGCGTTCTGGCGGGCATGAGGTTAGGAGAACAGCATGGCTGAAGCCATAGACATAGAAACCGCGAGACCCGAGAACGTCTACCAGAAGATCAATCGGGTCATGTCCATCCTCGCCAAAGAGGGGATCTCGAAGGACAACACCGCGCCTTCTCAGATCGGTGGGTATTCCTTCCGGGGGATTGATGACGTTTACAACACGCTCGCCCCGATCCTCTCCGATGTGGGCCTGATCGTCTTCCCCACCGTGCTCGACCGCATCTGTACGGAGCGGCCCGGACGGGACAACAAGGTGATCTTCTGCGTTGCGCTCCAGGTTCAGTATTCCTTCGTCAGCACCGATGACGGCTCAAGCGCCGAAGTCATTCTCTGGGGCGAAGGGATGGACTCGGGAGACAAGGCGACCAACAAGGCCCTGTCTGCTGCGTACAAATACGCCTGTTTTGAAACCTTCTGTATCCCCATTGATGGTCAAGATTCAGAGCAGGACACGCCAGAGATCAGCACGATTGACGAGGGCAAGGTGGCCGACTTCGTTGCCTCGATTGATGAACTATTCGTCATGGGTCGGACGGAGAGGAATCGGGAAGTGGCCGAGTGCGTGGACGAGGAAGCCCTGCGAAAGGTCATCGGGGATCTCAACGATGTCAGGGATGACGACCACGCAACCAAACAAGCGGTCTGGAAACAACTGAACTCCAGCGTCCGCTCTTACATCCGTGAAATGGAGAAAGTGCAATGAGCGACAAAGAGTTCGCCAGAGGGCTGCACGTCAGCCGCAGAGATCGCGCCCCGGACTTCGTGATTGCGAACCTGGGCTTCAACCTCAAGCAGTTCGTGGAGTGGGCGAAGGAACACCGGAACGAGAGGGGGTATGTCAACGTTGACATAAAGCACTCCAAGACGGGAACGCTGTACGCCGAGTTGAATACGTTCGTGCCCGGGGAGAGGCAGGCACCCCCTGCTGCGCCTCCTACGCCGGACGCCGGTGACGATTTCGACGACGACATTCCTTTCTAGATGAAAGTCCAACTCACCCGCACCCAAACCGGATTCGTGCCCCACTCGGCGCACGATGAAGAACGTCTGAAAGGCGTCCGTATGGGTGACGTGGTGATGGCCGACATCAAGAAGTCAAGGAATCCCGAGTTCCACAAGCTCGCGTTCTCGATGCTGAACCTGTCTTTCGAGAACCAGGATCACTTCGACAACTTCGACAAGTATCGGGAGTACCTACAGTGCGAGGCGGGGATTGCAGAAACGCTCATCGGGCCGGACGGCAAGATGTTCTACAAGCTCAAATCCCTCGCTTGGCAAAAGATGGACGAACTTGAGTTTCAACAAGCGTTCCAGGCCCTCCTAACCGCCGCGGTGGAGAAGATGGGTCAGGACTGGCTATTGGAGAGGTATGGGTAATGGAAGTCCGCTTCGGCAACTACAGAGTATCCAGCGACAAATACCAGTACATGTTTCAGGAGTACGAGGGAACGACTCTTGACAAGAAAACAGGAAGGGAAACCGAACGGTGGAATACGTGGGGGTACTACCGAACCCTGAGAGGGCTTGTGAGAGCCCTGCCTGACCATGTGATACGCCGTAGCAACGGGAATCTCACCAGAGCAGTAGGTGAGGCAAGGGTAATGACAGAGCGTCTGGAAACGGCTCTCACAGAGGCGGGGTATCAGTGATGGAAGCTGAAGAAATCGCCGCCTCTCTCTCTCTCTACATCACGGATGTTTTCGATCCGTACATCAAACTTCTGGTCGAGGCTGGAGCACAGGAGGAAACCGCGAAGGCGCTCATTCGAGCCGTCTACGCTCTGGGCCAGATAGACGCGATCCTCGGACAGAAGGCGGAGATATGAAGGTTCCTGTTCCTCGCTACACCTACTACGCCGTTGCAGGCGCTTACGCTGCTGGATTCCTGATAGGAGCACTAATCATATGGCTGATTGCGTGAAAGGCTGGCACTTCGTAGGCGACACTCTTCGGGATGGCTCTCCAATCCCTCCTGACGGGGAGTGGTTGGAATACGAGGGGGTGATTGCAATGTGCATGAGTGGTCTGCACTTCTCGAAAGATCCCTTTGATGCCTTGAGGTACGCACCTGGAAACACACTCTGTCAGGTGGAATGTGAGGGTGTCGCTGAGTATCAGGATGACAAGGCGGTGTGCCGCCGAAGGAAGATCATCAAGCGTATCGATGCAGAAGACTTGTTACGAGAATTTGCCCGAAAGTGCGCTCTTGACGTTATCCATCTCTGGGACGCGCCCGATGTAGTAAGGGAGTATCTGGAAACAGGGGACGAGTCGAAAAGGGCTGCGGCGTGGGCTGCGGCGTGGGCTGCGGCGTGGGCTGCGGCGTGGGCTGCCCAACGCAAACGCTTCAATGAAATGGTCAACGAGGCATTCAAATGAACCGCTGGAAAGAAGATACGAGACGAGGAATGGTCGAACTGAGAGTTCGTATCAGGAAGGCCGTGAAGAAGAGGTTGAGGGAAGAGCAGTGCTGCTGTGCCAGGAGGGGCAAATGAAACTATCTGACGAAGATCGCGCCTTCCTGCTCCAGGTTCTCAACCGTGCGATGGACGACTTCCAACGCCGCGGCATTACCGACCAGTTCAACAAAGCGCACGAACTGGCTGTGCGGATTAGGAGGGGGAGCAATGAGTGACCTAACCGAAAGGCTAAAGGCCCATGCTTTGTTCTGGGAGCACCCGGCAGACTTTGGCGGCTCAGGCGAGGATGACCGCCTTTCGCTAGTCGCGGATTTGAAGGGAGCGGCGGCCCACATAGCCGAACTCGAACGGCAGCAGATTCCGAACGACTTGATAGCCCGGGCGGCAGCACTTGCCGAGAACGATCATTCGCTTTCGGCCAATGCTGAGTATTCAGACCCGCGCTTGATCGACAACCTTCTGGATCATGCGCGGCGGTTAGCCAAGGGGGAGCAATGAGTGACACCAAACAAATCATGGCGGCTGAGTGGTTCGTAGTTGGCCCGCCGTGGCTCGCGCCGGGATTGGAAACCTACATCGTAGCGGGCAGTCCCGATCCGCAAGCGGCCATCGGCGTGGTCTGCGATATGCCCGGCGATCACATGATGGACGGATGGGACGATAACGAACGCATCGCGTACGGATTCCAGGCCGCGCAGCATATCTGCGACCTGCACAATGCTTCACTACCCAAGGGGGCGTGATGTGGGTAAGGGCTGACAAGGCGTGTGAAGACCTGGGAGTGACCTATTGGTCGCTCCAGGGAATGATGCGGAAGCACTGGACTCAGGGGGTCCATTTCAAGACCATCGACCGGCGTATATGGATTGAGATGGGGGAGGTACAGGAATGGATTACCCAACGGGAGTCAGGCTCCACTACGGAAAGCTCCAGATCCGCTACACGGTCGATGGGAAGAGGTACACGGAAACGCTCGACCTCAACCCGACTCGGAGTGGTATAGCCGATGCTGCGCGTATCAGGAAAGCGAGGATCAAGGGGCGGAAGTACGGCACGTCGGTCGAATCTCACCCTTTCGAGGAAGTGGCGCAAGCGTATCTTGACAAGTTCCAGGGTGCGCCTTCGACACGTTCTTCGTACCGGGACTCCCTCAACATACACTGGGGCGGCTTGTTGGGAAGGGACGTGGCTGACGTTACCGTGCAAGACCTCATTGCTATCGACGATAGTACGGATTGGTCTTCACGAAAAACTCGGGCAAATGCCCTCATACCGCTCAGACAATCCTTTCGGTTTGCCGTTCAAAGAGGCTGGATTCCGTCGAACCCCGCCGACGCGCTACGAGCGGATAAACGCAAGAGTTCAGAACCAGATCCGTACACGCAAGAAGAACGAGATGCGCTTCTCGAATACCTCGACGGAACACTCGCGGGGTTCTACTTCCGGGTGGCATTTGGTACGGGCGGACGCACCGGCGAACTCCTGGCCCTCACGTGGGACGACTACGACGGAGAATCCCTATGGATAGAGAGAAGCCTGAGCAGGCGTCAGATCAAGGACACGAAGACCGGGAAGCGGCGTCGAGTACTGCTGCTGCCGGACACAGTGGAAGTGATCGAGAACCAGCCGCGGCCCATTCATGGTGGCTGGATGTTCACCAATCAGTACGGACGGCGCTATCAGAGTGGGTACCACCTGAACCGGTGGTTTCGGAAGGCGCATCAGCAGACCGGGGTGAGATTACGGGAAGGCCCCTACAACTGGAGGCACACATACGCCAGTCTTGCCCTGAGTGCGGGAGTACGTCCATCACTCATTGCGGCGCAACTCGGTCATCGACTCGATGTCCTTCTGAGCACCTATGGTAAGTACATCCCGAGAGAGGACGACGCGAGCGAACTGGCGAAGATGATGGGATCAACGAAGGAGGATAAAGATGCCGGGCAGAATTGACTCACCGCGGGACAAGTATCTGAACGACCCGGAATATCACGAACTGGTGACGGTGCTAGAGTCGTTCATCGAGCGAGCCAGGTTCACGCCCTCCGAACTGCGAGAAGCCGCCGTGCTCGCCAGCATCAACTACGAAATGCGCCACGTTCGCCCACGCAAGATCGACCCGCGTGTGGAAGATGCGTTTCAGGTTTTGGACGAATTCACGAGCGGGCGAAGATGATAGGAGTGAAGGATGAAACTACTGCGAAAGATCTATAGAGCGTACACCGAACCTTATCTGACTTTCCTCTGGACTTTTACCGCGGTAGCAATCGTGCTGGTGTGGATGGAGTTCGCGTGAAGGGAGTTCGTGCAACAGATAACGGTTCACAAGAAACCCGGTTGGCGCAGAGCGCCGTGGGCGCCCAGTGTGGACCGGATCGACAGCAGCAAGGGCTATGTTCCAGGCAACGTCAGACTCGTCTGTGTGGCCGCAAATCTCGCTATGAACGAGTGGGGAGAGGACGTACTTGCCCGTGTTGCGCGGGCCTATGTAGAGGCGCGGACTGGGCGAGATTGGGTCGAGAATATCGGGGCTTTGTAAGTGATTGATTCTAAAGGGCGAATTGGCGGAGCGGACGGGACTCGAACCTGGAACACCCCATTCCACACAAATCGAATTTCCCCTAAGTCCTTGATTTCCCGTAGATCGGGATTATCGACCTTGCGTCGATTTGCCCCGGTTTGTGGAAATTGGGTCGAGATTGGGCCGAAGAGATGAACGAACCCGACTGCCTTGCCTGCGGAGATACCAGAGAAATCGAATGGGTGGAAGAAGTGACCACTCCGGGATGTTGCGGGCTGCTGCTTGACTCGGGCGAGTGCTGTGGCAACGCGATTCCGATAGCCGATCAACGAATTCATGTTGGCCCATGCCCGGTTTGTGGGATGGAGAGATTTCCGCCGGAGGACGACCCACCAACTACACAGCAGGAGCCGTAGATGGAAAATCATTGGCTACAGTTCTTGCACAAATCCGTGATGGCGGACGAGAACAATGAGTGTCTCCTGATAAACCGCGAAGGCAACCTTGCCGTGAGAATTACTCACCGATTCGAGGGCCGAGAAAGGATCAGCCACGAGTTTTTATATCAACAAGACGCGCAACGCGATCCTGAATCCATGCTCCGCGGCGTGATGGCGCAGGCCAAAAAACTCAATCTCGCTGTAGCCCAACATCGAACTACACAGCAGGAGGGGTGATGGCCGAACAATATCCACACGAGGCTGAAGTGAAGTGGTTTGCCATAGCCGTCATAGGAATCGTGTTCTGCGTGGCATCCTGCCAGTCGATTCATGATTGGTCGAGCCATGCGTACTCGTGCCCGGTGGCACAGCAGGAGGGGTGATGAAGTACGACCTGATTGGCACGGAACACGGTCCTCAGATTGAGCCTCACTATTGCCGTGAGTGGGATGGTGAGAAGGGCTGTTATGGAACCAACGAATATCACGGGTATACCTGGGACGAGGTTGTCGAAGCCTACCGCTCAGCAATGGACAGGTTCGCAGAGCAGCAGGTTGTGGCGGCAGCGGTGAAACATAGCGAGGAAGTTCCCCCCGAAGTTCTGATCGAAATGCAGCCCTGCCCGGAGTGTAACTGTTTGCGCGAATCTCCAGAGCAGGAGGGGTGATGACTGACGAGGAAATCGTAAGGCGGGTAGCGGAGATTGAGGGGAAGCGCCTTTCTGCCGTTGTCTGCCGTCCACACCTGTTACGAATGGGCAATTACAACCCCCTCGCCAACCCATCAGACACTATGGCGCTGATAGAGAAGTACAAGCCGACAATGGGATGGGTTGGCGAAGCATGGACCGTGTTCCTTCGGTTGGGAGTTTCTTCGTCGTCGTATCAGGCGAAACACGAATCCCTCCCCCACGCCATCTGCCTAGCCGTGATAGAGGCTCATAAGGAGGAAGAGTCGATGACATCCTCTCCCACGTTACGCAGGAGGAAGGATGATTCCCAGGTGTAAGCCGAACGGCTATCCAGAATACTGTGGGGATACCTGCAACTGCGGGTACATGGAATACAGGCGGGGCATCGCGTATGAAGCGATGTCAGGTCAGGTGGATGCGATCAATCGGCGGTGGGCGAAGACTCTGGCATTCAACCCTACGTCAGCTTCACAAACTGAAGCCAGGAACCCCTCTCAAAACTCGTCGCCGTAGCGTCAGACGTGTTCTGTGCCCACTGTAGATCCACCGTAGCGTCCGCTGTGGCGTGAGTCAGGACGTACCCATGCAAATGCACCACGTTGGTTTTGTTCGCTGCTATGGCGATGGACATGGCTGTGGTGAGCGGGCCGGAATCCTGAACGGCAGTCCCGTCTTCATCAGAAGACGCAAAGCCCCACCTTCCATCGACAAACGCCTGATCGGTCTGAAGGGCGAACTTGAAATCAGGGGTGGCGGATGTGGAGGTCATCACAAAGACCCCCTCAATCCGGTAGTAGGAGTTGGCCTCAAGAGTGTAGATAGCGAGATGGGTGTCATCACTGAGCGTGTCATCAGAAGTCGCCGTTTCATCGGCGGTCTTCTTCTTGATGAGATCGTCGTGTATCGAACTGGTGACCCTTGCACTACCCCCGACCCAATGCCAGGACCCGTTGAGGAAGTACAGACTCGCACTGTCCCCGACATTGGAGAACAGGATGGTAGATCCGTTTGCGAAGTTGGAGGGGGTGAGAGTCGCCAGTCCAGCGTCGGTCTTCATCACGATCAGCTTGTGCTGGTTTTCTACCCCGTCAGCGAGCGTGAGGGCCGATGCGGTGGTGGTTACAACGAAGGTGGTGGATTCGGTCAGGGTGACGGCACCGGCGTCCGTGAGGGTCTGTGCGGTCTTCCCGTAGAGAGAGGGAAGTCTGGTGGGGAGGCGAACGTCATTCTCGGTCCAGAGGGTAGTTCCAGAGGAATCCTTCAGGACAACCTTGTACTTCTCGTCATCCACACCAAACAAGCCGTCAGGGACGAAACCATTGGCGTCAAGGGTGAGATCCCCGGAAGCCCCGTTGGTCCCCGCGTCAGCGTCATCAGCCGTGGGGTAGTAGGTCTTGTTTGAATCGTCTGTCGGTTCTAGTATCTGGAGTGTGCCCGAGGCAAGGACGCTCGTAGCGTCTGAGAACTGCGCCCTGGGTGAGCCGAGAATAGGGAATGCCATTAGGAGCGTCCTATGAAAAAACTGTTACTTGTGTTGGTTCTGGCGTCGATGCCCGCGTATGGGGCGACGGCCTTCTTTACCGGGAAACAGGAGCGGGTAACAACCGTCACAAACAAGGTGGCGTGGAAGTGTCAGTATGAGTACAACGGAACGCGGTTCTGGAAGATCTTCAGGAGCGCGTGTCCGAGTTCTGTTGAGGTATACTGATTCCAAACCTCGCGGCGGTAGCGACCAACCACCCGTGAGCCTGTTGAGCGACGAATTTCGGGTTGGCACCATCGGGGTAAAGAACCGCTCTCAGCAACTTGTCATCCGGTGCGGTCACAGCATCAACAATCAGTTGGTGGGCAGGATCGAGACCGCTTCGATACATTCTGGTTGACCAGTCCACGAACGCTTGCGGCCCCTGAACCGTCCCCCCGAAGCCAAGTCTGTCACCAACTGCTCTGGCAGTTCCGGCAGCGAGGAAGCGGCGCACCATGTTGGCAATCGCCCCCTCTTTATCATCCATCACCGGTTCTATCGTCCGCTGCGAATGAGACGCCCGCTCCATCCTTGCCGCGGTATTCGATATGCGCAAAAGGCGGCGTCTTTGGTCGTGCGTCAGAAACTTGTCGAGAAGGACGCTCATTTGAGGGTTCCGTAACTGTTCTTGGAGAGCAAACCCACTAACAATTCGATTTCCCGCGTCATCCGTTTGCCCCGTGAGGGCAGTGTTCAGCAGATCTTCAACCAGGGCCGTTCGGAAACCCGCCATCGCCCGCCCAGATGGGTCTGTGGCGAGTAGGTCGAAGACTTCACCCGCCGCCTGCCGCACATTGGTCGATGCCCGCAAGTTGGCAATCTCTTTCCCCGGCGTCGAGTTCAGCACGATTGCCGCGCCCGCCTTGCTCCCCCTGCCCATAGTCGCCTTCACAACATCGAGCACGTCCTGTGCCTCAATAGCATTCTCCACGAGGGTTCTAACTTCAGGAATCCGATCAAGGGAAGCGCCCTTCTGAGACAGCCAGCGCCGCGCAAGGGCGGGTTTGAAATCCCCCTGCGTGGTCGTAACACGAAGGAACTCGTCCAGCAGGTAGTCCGAGATGTGTCCCCGCATTGCCTCAATGTCGCCGGTCTTCTCGGCTGCGGCCAGGAGGTCGTCTATCGCGGCAGCGCCCTTGAGCTTGGACCCGTCAAGCGTTCTCTGAAGCGTCAATAGAGGGTCTATCGCGGGGTCTCCCGCGGCGGCGTGTCCGAGGATCGTTCCCACGTCGCCCTGCCGGAAGCGAGTATTAAGGTCTGCCGAGTACGCTCTGGCTGTCGCTATCGCATCGTCCCCATCAACGGCAGACATATCATCAAGAAGAGCGTCTTGAATCTGGGCGAGTATGCGGAGTTTCTTCCGGTTCGGAACGGGCTTAGCCCTCTCTCGTCTCGCAGCGTCCAGCATTTCGCTACGAAGATCTTTGATTTCTCCGAGAGTGGCGTTCTGGCTGAGATCGCCGGGTACGAACTCGCCGTCCTTGAGAGTGCCAAGAAACTTCTTTACGACCGCGGGGATGTCCCGGGCCGCTCGCGCCATAGAAACTCTGCCTTCGCTCAACTCGGCCAGCATCTCCGGATATTTTTCCAGAGTGCTCGTCAAGGGGGCGGGGGTATTCGGGTCTATCGCAGACCACAACTGCCGCTCCTGGGCCAGCGCCGCCTCGTAGGCTTTCTCCAATTCTTCACGCGCCAGCCTGCTCGCCGTCTCCGCATTGGCCTTGGGACCGAGATCGGCAAGCCTCTCTTCCACGCGAGCGCCCGCAATCCGGATACGTTCATCCATCAGCGTGGATAGGTATTCCCTCGCCTCGCCCGGAGCACCCTCGGAGACCTCATCGAACTGTTGCCGAATCACCTTATTGATCTCGGCAAAACGCTCTCGCGTCTCCCGCTTGAGTTGGTCGGTCTCATTTCTGACAGAAGCCTCAAGAGAGAGCAGGCCGGGATCTTCCGACTTTTCAATCAGGGTAAGTGGGGCGTCCTCCAGAACGTCAGCATCAGCCCCACGCCTGAGAGCTTCGTGAGGTTCGTCGGTGGCGCGGAGAATCCTGGCCCTCGCCCTGCGCTTCGCGCTCGCAGACGCCTCTTTGGTGAATCCAGCCCTTACACGCTGAGCAACCTGCCCCAAAAGGGTGACATCGCCAGCCCACCGCAAAGCGGACGGCGCGAGAGAGAACACAGACCCCCCCACGACCTCCGCCCCGGCGCGAGCGGCTTCATTGCCTTCAGTCATCTCATAAACAGCCGCCCCCGCGGCACCCGCCGAAGCAGATGCGCCCGCTTCAATCGCGGTTGTCCTAACAGGCTTTGTGACAAACGTGTTCGCAACGTTGTCAAGGAATGAGCGAACGGCGGGCTTCAGACCGCTTTGAACCCCCTCTCTCGCCAAGTTGGTCTGAGAGATCATGGATTCCACCCCGCCCGCGGCGACCTTGAGAGGCGATGCCAACATCCCGACAGTGGCAGCACCGCCCATACCGATCATCCGCAGAGCGCCCTGACCCATCGAGGGGTAATCGCCCTCGGTCCTGTCTACCCCAACCCCCAGGTATTCAGCCGCAAGCGGCTGAGCGCCGGGAACCATTGAGAGGACGCCGTAGTTGATCTCGTTCGCAACATTAGACGCGGTAGCAAGAACGCCCCTATCGTCCTTTTGAACCTTCTTGGACTGAGCCGCCGCGGCTTCGAGTTCCAGCAACTCAAGTTCTTCGGCTTCAGTCAGGGGCATCGAGCGTTCCTTCGGCTTGTTTTTCACGCAACTCTTTCAATCTAGCATCGCGCTCTGGGTCCAGACCGGATTCGGTCTCCGCGCTCATCCCAGACGGAGCGCCAAGCAGATCAAGGAAATTCTCAATCGTGGCGACCGCCTTTCGCGCCTCTTTTCGATGGTCGGCGGTGAGACTGGTGTTCCTGGAATCCTCCTTCACTTTGGAAAGGCGAAAGCGGAGCGAGTCGCCAAGTGACCTCATTCGGTCCTGCATCAGTGAGGGAGAGTCAAGGAATTGCGGCAACGCGGCGATTTCCTGGCGAATCAAATCCTGCTCCCCCATCGGATACCGGGGGTTCAGCGACATAGTTTGTACAAACTCTCTCGTCGCGGTCTTGAGCGCCTGTCGGGCGTAAACCACGCGGCTGTCGTGCTCTACGTCAAACCACGCAAGCGGAACAGCCGCGGCAGACTTGAATGCCGACTCGGGGCCGGTTGCGAGTCGCGCCATGTCGTACAGTGTATGTCCCTCTTGTGGAAGGGCGCGATCTGGACGGGGGAGTTGTTCGGGCAGAATCTCTCTGGCTTCTTGTGTGCGAAGATCCGTCAGCAAGATTTGTCCGGTGGCCTCGCTGTACTTCATCTCAAGGAAACCATCAACCATCGCTTCGGCGTCGGTTTTGGAGATGCCCTGATTGACAAGTGAATCAATCTTGTCTTGACGTTGGGATTGAGATTCCCCATCGGACTGTGGCGCTACACCCTCATCGGCCCCGACAACCCGGACCTCCCCCGTTGCCTTGTTGGTCTGAAAGAACACCGACTCCCCATCACGCTCCCCTTTTTGGGGAGATGTCCAATTGTCTTCGTCTTCGCCCCCCTCGTTCTTGTATAACTCCACCCCCGTAGTAGTTATGAGGGCGTCGTTCTTTCCAACCACCTTGGTTTCAGGTTGCAGTTCCGGCAGGAGCGCCTTGATCTTAGGCATCATTTCCAGGGGCGGAGGGTCCATATCCAACTGCTCCGCCGCCATAGCCGCCGTTTCGTAGTCGTCGTTCCTTAGCGCGGGAGCGGCCAATTGCAACCACGAGACAAACCGCTTGGCATCCGCGTCAGAAAAGGCCCGGTCGTGCTTTTCCTGCTCTCTGACCGCGGCTTCTTCCTGTCTCTGCCTCAGCGCGGGGCGGGCTTCCAACTCTTCAGCGTTCAGGTCGTTCGCAAGCCGCCTTGCCCGCCCTTCCAGGTGAGCAGATACCGGTCGAGCAAGTCTCTGGTTAGCGGCGATGTTGTATGCGGGCATCTTTAGAACCTGTATCCATCACGATAGGGGCCGAAGGGAGACTCGCTCTTTTGCGGGCTTCGCCAATCCAGAGCGCCGATCTGCTCAAGGGCATTGCCCCACGCATTCCCCTGACCGACATAGGCCGATGCTCTGGTGTATCCAGCGTCCCCTACTGCACTGTGCGCACCACGACCGTAGGCGAGAGCGCCGTGCATGTTCTGCTGATTCGCCACCTGACCCAATCCCGCGATGTTCGAGATCCGGTTGTAGATGTTTGAATATTCAGTGGAGACGTAGTCCTGCCCGTAGCGAGTCAGCGCCCGTCCCGCACCACCGGAGAGCAATCCACCGCTCGCCGCGGCACCGCGAGTCAGCGCCCTCTGACCCTCCTTGAACCGGAAGTCGTAAGACGGGTCGGACTTGACCATCTCTTCGGGCGTGGGTTCGTTGGCGGGGATGTACTCGCCTTCTGCGGGTTGCATCGCGGTCTGCGCTTGCTTCTCAAGCCCCGGCGCGATGACGTGCCAGTACAACTGGTCCGCTCGCTCGCGGTCGCTGTAATACTCCTGCTTGGCCTTCAGTTTTGAGGGGGTGTTGAACGTGGTCCCGTCAGGCCGGAAGGTCTTGTACGCCATGTAAACGTCATGGGGAGTCGCCTTCCCAGACTGCTTCCACGGATAGTCCATTGCGGGGTCTGTGGGGGCTTGTGAGCGGCCCCCTGAGGGGTTTAACACCGAAGGTGGGGGTGTGAGTCCGGTCAGGTTCATCAGCGCCCGTAGACCCGTATATCCGGCGTCTCTGTAGGGCCGAACGTCTTCCCGAATGAGGTCTCGGGTCTCCCTCGCGTAACCGATCTGTTGCCTTGCAGCGTCTTCCGCAGCGCCCGCGGCCTTGTCTGCGGACTTGGACCCAATCACACCCCCGAGGATTGACGCTCCCGCTTGGATGACCGCGGGCCAGGGAAACGGCCCTTCCTCCCCCTTCTCGATGTGGTCGATCTCGTGTGCAACGACCTCCTTCCTCAAGTCTTCAGGAAGCCCCTCCCGAATGAGGATCCTGTCTTCCTTGGGGAGAGCGTAGCCAGCGACATCCGCGCCAGTCTTCTTCACCATCTCCCGCTTGGAGACATAATCAATTGCTGTCATATCACCGTGTCTCTTGTTACTCGACCTTTGACCGTGGGAAGTCCCGTGTGTCTACCAACCCCCTCTCCTGTCTTCTGAAACCTCCCCTGCGTCGTCAAATCCGCGATCACCCCGGGGAGTGCTTCATAGGTACACTCATCCACCCCCTGACGGACGAACCGCGTATGAAGTGCTCTCAATATCTCCGTGGAATGCCCCATCCCCTGTAGCCTTGAGGGAACAACGATTTCAAACACCTGAGATGAGGGCGGGTCGATCATGTAAGTCACCAACCCAACAGGTTCGGTCGTCTCGCCAATCAGAGCGTTTTCCCAATCGACTGACTTTCTCTTCCAGCCCTTGATCCACTTCCGCGCATCCGAGGGATACACCGGGCCTCGCGCTGATTCTTTCGGCCACGCCTGATAGCACTCAACGATGAAGTTGATGTCATCGAAGGTGGGTTCTCGAAGCATCACTTGCCCCCACCTCCGGCAGGGAGGGTTCCAGCGATGGTCTCATCGAGGAACGTCCATGTGAGCACTGCGATGGCCTCAGAGTCGTCGTGTGTGACAAGCGCCTCAACTACCGCCGTCCCATCCCCGCTCAGGGAGTAGGAGGTATCCTCTCCTGTCGTACTTTGCGCGGTGACCGCAATGGTGTCCGCGGCTGTCGTGTAGGTTCCCCGCAACGTGCGGGTGGCAATGGATGTCCCGTCTTCATCGTAGAACGTGGCCGTCAGGTCATGGGTGTCGTTGTTTGTAGGTTGGGTGCCCGCGTCGTCCGTGTGCCACCCCGCAGAGTCCCCCTTCCCCCGGTAACCCGAGTAATCCGCTTGGGTTTGCGCTGTGGCAGCGTTGGTGATCGCAGTCGTGGCGTCAGTCTGAGCATCATCAGCCGTGGTCTGGGCCGTGGTAACGGAGGTCTGGTTGGCAATCCACTTCGCCAACTCGTTGACAAAGTTAACCCACTCCTGCTGATTCGTCGGCATTCTCTGTAAGCCGGGGTTCTCCCGAAGCTCGGTCAGCGCCACGCTACTCTCCGTACAACTTGGCTATGAGACCCTTGAAGACAACACGCTTGGGGCTGTGGGTCCGTATCCGGAACACCCAGTTCCTCCCCACCCCCAGCTTCCGCCAGATCACGCGATGGTCGTATGCCCCCAGGTCCCCGATGCTTCTCTCGATCTCGTTTGAAAAGGTATGGCCCCCATCCTTTGAGTAGGACAGCCACACTTTCGTATCGTCATCCACGTTGGAATCGCCAACCCCCTCTTCCATGTCCAACTGGACCTCGGAGATGCGCACTCGGGTCTCTTCATCGGATAGAGAGATGGTCGTCCGCTCCCTCAGTATCCGATCTCCGTTGATCGTGCCGAGGGTCGCGTCCATCTCGTAGATGGTCCCGTCCGAGTAGTCCCCGAATAAGTGTTTCCCGAAGGCGAAGACGTGGCAGTTGTACCGCTCCCGGTCTACCTCGTCGTCAATGTAATGCGCCCTCGCGTGCCACTTTTGAGTAGAGGCGTCATACACCCACGTCACCCCCTCAGAAGGGAAGGTCAGGACGTAGAACTCATGCCCCTCATCCTGATAGACGTAGGCGATGGCGTCGTTGACGACTGAATAAGTAGAGAGTTGGTAGTTGACCTCGGGAGAAGAAACTACGGTCGGCTGGAATCCTTGAGAAAGTCGAACAACCTGTGCATTTCCTCTCTCATTCTGCGATAGCCAGATGACAGAGTTATCGAACCGCCGCGCTGAGTGCGGGGCGACACAACCTGTCTGGGTGTAGCCACCCTGGAATCTCTGGAAGGTGTTGTCAGAATCTCCTGAGTTGTACCAGACTTCAGTGGTCTGCTCTCCGAAGATGAAGAGTTGCCTTTGCTCCGCAACCAACGCCTGTATCTTGTCAGGATCACCCTCCGCTGTAGAGAAGTCCGTTCCGTCAATCGTGGTCCCGTCATACTGATTGGAAATCCAGAATCGGTCGGACCCAGACTGATTGAATGCAAAGTACCCGTCAAAGAACACCACCGTATCGGCGGCAACCATATCCGCATCGGCAATCTCCGTCAGGGTCGAAGTGGTGTTGTCGTAGATGTACCCCGTGGTCCCATCAACGAGCATGATCTGCTGGTTGGCACCTGATCGGGTACCATTGTGAGCCATCGAAACCACACCAGAGGACGTATTGAGCGTCCCCCTTGAGGTCGATGACCCGGCAGCGTCGAACTCGTAGAGGGTATCCCCGATTACGAAGTACGCGAGATTGTTGTACGCAATCCCACCCCGTACAGGGCCATCCAGAGAAGAGTTGAACGCGCTGGATCCGGGAACGGCGACAAGCGACTCACCATCCTCGCCCTTCTCATAAAACAGGTTGATGCACGTCTGCGGGGCGACGTTGGGTGATCTGCCCTCGTAAGCACCACCCAGGAAGGGTATCTTCACCCGTCACCCATCACGAACTGAACGTCAGCGTTTTCCACGTCATAGGCGAGCATTTCGCTCAACATGAACTCCGCCTCGCTCTTAATATCGTGGCGCTCCTTCCCCTTGATTCCATACTCAGGGGCCAGCCGGTCAGCAAGGTTGTAGACCAGACATTCACCCCACTCGATTGGAAACTCGGGATTGTCTCCAGCGGCGTCGAAGTCGTCGGGGAGGAACTGAGATACGAAGATCAACTTGTCCCAGGTTGAACCCCCATCAACAGGCCACACGTACAGCGTTCCAGTAGTGAGGGTTGGGTGATACCACGCCTCCACAGGAGGGCCTTCAGAGGCTTTGTTGGACTGCCTGCGGTATTCCTTCTCCCCCACCATCGTAACCTCTGTATCGAAGTCTGACGTGTCTCTGCGGTACGCATAGAGCAACTTCTGAGGACGGTCGGCCTTTGTCGTGTAGGCGTAGACCTTGTTCCCAGAGGCGGCGTCGTCATCGGTCGCGGTATCAATGGTGATTTGTGTCGAGGAATCGACAGAGGCGATAGTCGTCCAATGGATAGAGTCGTCGTCCATCTTGATGCCAACGTTGTCGCTGGCAGTCATCCCGGTAGAGGATGTGACGGAAATGACGGTCTGACCGGACGCCTCAGCAGCGGAGAGGGTGGTTTCGACGTAGGAGGTCGTGGCGTGTGCAGATCCCGAGGAACCAAGGGAATAGCTCTGCGTCTGGGGTTGGAGAAAGAGCGTGACCGTCTCCCGAAGGAAGATGTCCACGCCCCTCGCCACCCACGCCTTGACCATGAGGTTCAGAGCGGCAGAAGCGTCCGAGGTCTCGTCACCTGGAACGGTCTCACCAGAGTCGTAGACGCCAAGTTTCCTTAGCGCCCCGCCGATGATGTCGGAGCGGGTGATTGCGTAGTTTTTGGAGTTTGATGTTGCCACGTTACGATTTCCCCCACGCCCGGAGGCTTGGTGTTGACAGGATCTTTTCGCCTGTCCATCCGCGAGAAACGCGCTTGTGCAGCATGTTTACCGACAGGTTCAACTCTCTAGCCCACTCCATGAGCGGCTTCGTTTCCCCAAAGGCTGTGATGCGAATGGTGTTCCGCTTGTTATTGTTTTGATCCACGCAGAAAGACCATCGGCAATTCTGCGGGTTGTAGTCTCCATCGCAGTCGATTCGATCTAGCGTTGTGCCCGACGGCCTTGCCCCCATATCCTCAAGAAACGCTGGGAACTTTTCCCACCGGGCGCAAACGCTGATGCCGCGCCCGCCGTAGTTTGGGAAATTGTCGTTCTTGAGGTTTTTGCAGCGGGTCAACATTGACCGCCACGACTGATAGGTTGGAGAAGTTCTACCGCCCGCAGAATGGCCGTGCTCTTTCGGTCTAGCCATGCTCTCTAGCGATCTTGCGGCTGCGAAATGTACATCTGGACCTCACCCCCGGAAGAGTGAGAGTTCACAACCAGACGACACGCCGTAGCGCCCACGTCCAGAGAACCGAGGTCATCCGCGGTGATCGTCACCAAGCCCGTATCCTGAGTGGATACCCACGGGATTGACTCCTGATCGCTCGACACGTTCTGGATGTCGTCCGCCGTGACTTGTACGGTCACGTCAATCGTTCCGGTAATGTCGATCTGAGCGAGAGCGCCCGCGGTGGAATGACGATTCAGGGGGTAGGTGGGAGAAACGAGTTCGTCCACGGTCCCCACGCTGAGGTTCCCGGCAGAAGCCGCGTCGATGGCGACAGAGGAAACCGTCCTGAAGTACTTGGTTCCTTCCTTCGTGCCCGCGTTGGCAGGAGTGATCTCTTCCGTCTGTGCGCGACCATCCGCATCCGTACCCGTAACGGTCAGGGTGCGGCCCGTATCGTCCGCGGCAGAGAGAACAGACAACTGGCGAGCGCCATCCCCATCCCCCGCGGTGTAAGTACCACCGGAGATGAGAGCGCCGTTCAGGGTCAGGTTCCCCGCGCCCGAAGGAGACTGAGCTTGCGCGAGGCCATCCGCGTCAACGTCTACCGGGTCAATGTCGATTACTTTCAGTCTTGGCATAAATGCCTCCGAAAAAGGGGGCCGAAGCCCCCATTCGATTAACCGGCAGGCGTTACCGAAGCCGCGGTCAGCGTGTTGCCGAAGACATACGTCTTGGAACCGTCCGACCAGAACTCCAGGAAGTCGCCAATGTTCTCCGTGCCGTCTTCGAGCGTGATCGTGTCAGCAGCGTCAACGGCCTGAACCGCACCCGCCTCGATGATGCAACCCTCAAAGGTGTCCGCCGTACCCGCGGTAAACACGAAGTCGGTGGAAAAGGCAGCGCCGATGGTGAACTTGCACGACCATCCCTGAGTGGGAGCAGGGAGAGTGATCCCGAAGCCCGTTCCACCGTCGAGGATGTAGTGCATTCCGTTGGATTGTGCCGCCGTCAGAGTCGCAGCAGCGGAAAGCCCGTTTACGTCCGCAGACTTGGGCATGGAAGCGGCACCGAGTTGAATCGGTCCGCTGAAATTGGTAGCAGCCATGATTGTGTTCCTGCCCTGGCGGGCGTCAACTCCAGTGCTTGCTAAACACTGGATCTATGAAAGAAAAGGGAGGCCCCGAAGGACCTCCCAAGAGGGTTAGGCACCCGGAGTACCGTAGACGGCTCTCCAGTCACCCCACATCGGGACGAAACGCATGTAGGCTTTCGCCTTCGCGTTGTCCGTGTCGAAGTCCGAGTCCTTGGTGAACTCGATCTTCTCGCGGTCGAACCAGATCATCCCTTCCTCGACGCCGTTGGTCCGAATGAACCATGCGTCGGTGTCGGTCAGATAGTGGTTGCAAACCGCTTCAGGGATGACGCCCATCGAATGAAGCGCGTTGATGTCGTTGTTCGCCGTGTCCACCCGGAGGGTAGACTTCAGCACCCGTTCCACGTCATACATCAACGCGGTGGGGTGAATCAGACACTTCTGCATCAGCGAGATCTTCAGACCTTTCGCATCCGTCGCGTTGGCGATCTGAATGGTCAGATCCTCCACCGCGGCTTCCGAGAAGTCCGCAGCCGTCGCCAGTTCGTTCGACTGGTTCCCACTCGCGGTGGGGTGGTCAGTCGCACACAGTTCCTTGCCGTCACCGCCAGTGTAGG
>FUIF01023372.1_pt1 | contig 22808 bp, 35 predicted proteins | sample 1003461 | NCBI WGS metagenome assembly FUIF01 (sample SAMEA80401918, study PRJEB19352) | marine metagenome | reverse complement strand
TGACTCAGGCAACGGTGGATCGAGCACCGTGGGCGCATATCAAATCAATGTGGGTTTGGATTCGACAGTTGGTGGTACGGGCTGGGGTGCTGGTTTGTACGGCGGTGTTGCAGCCGGTGCACTTGAAACTACAATCAACGAAGGCGGCACGTTTTCTAATTCCGACACCACGCTTACAGTGACGAGCGGGACGGGCATCGTTGCGAATGATTTCATCCTGATTGACAGTGAGATCCTCAAGGTCACCAACGTATCCACAAACGACCTGACAGTGACACGAGCGCAGTCCGGCACAGAAGCATCGACTCATGCTAACGGTGCAACCGTTACTTTAATCACAGGCAATGCCAGCGCGGCTAATGATTACTTTGGTTGGGGCATTGCAGCATCCGGCGGTCTGACAACCACAACACAGATACGTTTGTGGTCGCACGACAACTTCGGAGAAGATCTGCTAATCAACGCACGAGACAGCAACATCTTTTACTGGGACCGAACAAACAACCTGTCCACACGTGCGATTGAGCTATCCACTTTAAGTGGCACAAAGACCAGTGTGCCTCAGAAGGCAAAGCAGGTGCTTGTGTCCGATCAAGATAGGCACGTTATTGTCTTTGGGGCGGATGGCTTGGGTGCAAACGACAGCGCCACACAGGGGACGGTGTACAAGACCCGTTGTTGATCAGATTCAGCAGTCAGGAAAACCCAATAGACTTTTTTCCAGCCGCCACAAACACAGCCGGTGACCTGAGACTTGGCGCAGGATCTACTTTTGTGCAAGCTGTTGAAACCAAGCGTGAGATACTGGTGTGGACTGACACCGCTCTGTTTTCTATGCGCTTTATTGGACCGCCCTTTACCTTTGGCCTGTCTCAGCTTGCCTCAAACATTACAATCATGGGTCCAAACTCAGCGGTAGCAACAGAGGATGTTGTGTATTGGATGGGTATCGACAACTTCTATGTGTACGCTGGTAGAACGCAACAGCTTCCATGCACTGTTAGGCAGAAGGTCTTTGGTGACTTCAACAAGGCTGAGTCTGACAAGGTAACTTCTGGCATCAACTCAGAGTTTAGCGAGATATTCTGGTTCTACCCGTCAGCCAACTCCACAGAAAATGATAAGTATGTGATATACAACTATGGCGAAAAGGTATGGTACTTTGGCAGTCTAGCTAGAACGGCATGGTTGGATCGCGGAACACGGTCCTTTCCTCTCGCAGCAGGCAATCAGTATATCTTCAACCACGAGATTGGTTTTGATGACGACGGCTCGGCTATGACTTCGTTTATAGAGTCGGCGGCGATTGACATAGGAGATGGCGATAAGTTTACCCACATTAGACGCGTCATTCCCGATCTTACATTCATCGGTTCGACAAATCTTAGTAGTCCACAAGCTTCGTTTACCATCAAGTCGCGTCGTTTTCCTGGTGCTTCGTTTGACAACACGGACTCCGGAACCACAACGGGATCAATCACATCGGCCAGTGTGGAAACATTTACGGAGCAGCTTCATCTCCGGTCTCGTGGGCGCTCGTTTGCGTTACGCATTGACTCTACGGCACTTGGCACAAAGTGGAAGCTCGGAAGCCCGCGCATTGATATCCGTCCAGACGGGAGACAGTAGTGGCACAGGTACAGAATCCTCCACCAAGATTGCCCGAAGCTCCGGTTGACTACGATCCGCAGTACATGGCGGATTTGATACGTGCGTTGGAGATATTTATTTCGCAAGAAAGGACGCCTGGTGAGATGCGAGGCACAAAGATTACACTGACAGAGCTACCGACAAGTGCTTCTGGACTAGAGACGGGCGCTCTGTATAATGACAGTGGTACAGTGAAGGTGGTTACCTGATGGGCCTGTTTAAAAACTTTACCAAAATTCTAAAAAAAGCTGCGCCAGTTATTGGTGGCGCAGTTGGCTTTGGTCTTGGCGGGCCTATGGGCGCGGCCATCGGTTCTGGAATCGGGGGTCTTGCAGCAGGTCAGGATGTTTCGGACGCGTTAAAGACAGCCCTTATCGGCGGCACTCTTGGATACGCGGGCCGTGCAGCGGGGTTTGCACCAAACACCGCTGGCGGCTTCCTGCCCGAGTTTGTAGGAAAACAGGCAGCAGCGGGGTATGGTCTTACAGGTGCGCCTATTCCCACGCAAGTTGCGTACAACAAAGGCATGGGCGCCGCCGCTGATAAGCTAGCCGGTGGTGGGGACACGGGCATCATGAGTATGCTCGGTGACTTTGCCAGTGAGAACAAGCTGCTCACCGCTGGTTTAGGTCTTGGTATCTTGGGTGCTCTGACAGAAGAAGAAGAAGAAATAAGAAGTCAGCGTCCGTTCCCGAAAGGTGAGATGTTCGACATTACCGCTCGTTCTCGTGATGGAGAGGTGTATCAGTTGAATGATCCGGAAGATCTTGCAGCCTATCAGCGCGAGATATCTGACTTTGACTACGGAAGGGATCGCGAGATAACACTCAACAGCGGGGGTGAAGTCACAGGACCGGGGACCGGCACTTCTGATTCAGTTCCTGCACGTTTGTCGGACGGTGAGTTCGTCGTAACAGCAAAGGCCGTGCGTGGTGCGGGCGGCGGAGATAGGGATATCGGCGCTGCGCGTATGTATGATATGATGGCCGAGTTGGAGGCTTCTGCATAATGGCTACACAAACCCAAGAAATGATTACCAGACTTCCTGAGTTTCAGGAACAGTATCTGGCGAACCTGCTGACCTCGGCCCAAGGACTCTTTAAGCCTATCGTTCTGGATGACGATGGAAATCCCGTGGAAGGCAGTGGTCTTGGCCTTTCGATGCCATTTGCACCGGCGAAGCAGGCAGAACTTTCTCAAGGACAACAAGCTGCTATCACGGCTGCCCTTGGCGCAGGTGTTGGTTCTTATCAACCCTATCTGGATCAAGCGCAGGCTGGGCTTGAAGGCGCAATGCAAACCGCAGCCGGTGCTGGTATGTCACCGACGGCGTACCAAGATTACATGGACCCGTATCTTGATGACGTTGTTCAGAGGGCGCAGGCAGACATTGGTCGTCAAGGTCAGATACAAGAACAAGCTGCAAACGCAAAGGCCGCTGGTGCAGGAGCTTTTGGTGGGTCTCGAGCCGCTGTTGTTCAAGGAGAAATTGGCCGTAACACACTGGAACAACAGGCTCGTACAGGTGAGCGGCTTCGCAGTGCCGGCTTCGCGCAGGCTTCTCAACTAGCACAGCAGGCGGCAAACCAACAACTGAAGCAGGCGCAACTTGGTGGTGGTTTGGCACAAGGTATTGCAGGTCTGGGATCGCAGGCACAAGGCATGGGTGTGCAGGACATCAACACACTTCTGGGCATTGGCGGATTGCAGCAGCAACAGGACCAGACGGGTCTCAACATCGGCCAGCAAAACATACTTGGTCAGCAGCAGCTACCGTTCCAACAGCTTGGCTTCTTGTCAGACATCTTCCAAGGTGTGCCGGCCTTGCAACAAACAATTTCGCAGACTACAACGCCGCCACCTAGTGCGATGTCTCAAATCCTTGGTCTTGGAATTGCCGGTCTTGGTGCTTACGGTCAGGCACAACAGGGCCAAGGCTTTTTTGGAAGGGCTTAATTATGCGCCGCGCTCCTCTTAGTCGTCCGATGTTCCGGTCACGTACAGCACCGGGGGCATCTCGCCAGCCCACTGGTGTTCTTGCTTCAAGCCCTGAGTTAATGCAAGCAGCTATGCGTAATCTTCCGAACCCTGCTCCGGGGGCGGGAGTTCAAAATCCGTTTCAACCTGCTGTGTTCAATCAAGGTGCGGGTGAAAGTCTTTTGCAGAATATGTCTGCCCCTGCGTTGAATATCGCTGCGGGTGACAGACCACTTGATGTTTCAGCCGCTCCTGAACCAACAACCTTCACAACACCAGATCCAAAACCAAAGCCCGATACACAGCCGCTTACGCTGCCCGATGACGTTGATGACCGCACCGCAAAAGCTGCGCAGCCAATGCTGGATTCAGCTAATAAGCTGAGAGCGGCCACAGACAACATTCTTGAAAATGTACCTGGTCGAGACGATGTGGTCGTGGCCGGTAAGTCGGTCAATGAATTGTACAAAGATGCTTTTGATGCAATGGATGAAGACACGCCAACTCTTAGTGACTACAACCTCGCCGACTTTGAGGATATGGCTATGGAGTCTCTGGGCTACACCAAAGGACGTGGCCCCAAACAGATTGCAAACGAAGACAAGAAGACATCTTTCTGGCTGTCTCTTATCAAGGCCGGGTTAGCTACTGCCGCCGGTGAAAGTCCATATGCACTTACAAACATTGCACGGGGTCTTTCGTTTGGGGTTGAGTCATTTGGTCGTGACATGAAAGACATCAGCGCAGCCGAGCGCGAAGAAAACAGAGCGATTGCTTCTGCCAAGTTGGCGCTGCTTCAAGACCAGCGAAGCGTTGATGTTGCAAACCGTGCAGCTAGAATTCAAGCAGCGCAATTTAAGGCGCAGCTTGGTGATTCGATTCGCCAAGAAGATAGGGCTGATGCGTTTAAACAAATAGATATAGCAACAGGTTATCTTCAGATTGAAAACAGTTTGTACCAGTTTGTTGCATCGCAAGATGCAAACTGGGCCTCGATTGATTTCAACAAAGAAAAGTTTGAACAGACACTGAATGCCACGCTGGCGGCGCAAACTCCTGACATCATCAGAGAGTTGAATGTTGCGGGTTATGTTGTGCCGAAAGAAGAAGGCGGCACAGTCGATTTCTCCGATTCAGACAGCTACAAGCTGACAGATAAAGGTATTGCTATATTCAATAATTGGATCCTTAAGAAAGGGGAAGTGAAGCTGACTGATCTTGTTCGAACAGCCGACGCCGCTGGCGAGACCATGATCGTGGGTCAATGAACTTTGCAGATGCAGAGAATGGAAGCGAAAGAGCCGAAACAGTATCAACGCTGTTGGGTAAGTTAGCGTCTGATCCTGATGCCGCAGCAGAACAGCAAATACCTGCATTCCGTATAAGTCCGGGCGTAAGCACAACTGGTCGGCCTATGATTGAGGCATTATGGGCGTCTGGTAACTATAACAACCTAGAATTTTATGGGATCGTAGATGACGAGGGAGAGATAAAGCAGGGACTTTTAGACCTTGACAGGTTGAAGCGCGAGAAAGACTCGGAAGTACTAGACCTAATACTGGAAATAAAAGTGAAGAAGCAACCCGTCGATGACGGCGAGTTGGCAACAGAAGTTGCCCCTGGCCAGAATATAGACCCCGCCACTGGTAGACCAAAACTCTGATATGAAAAAATGGAATTACAAGGGCGAGATCTTTGAGCTTCCAGAAGATTTAAGCGCGCAGGATGCTACGGCACGGATTAAGGAAATCTTATCCGAGCGAGAGAATACATCCGAGAATACATCCGACAACACATCTGAAAGTAAGCCATTACCGCCTTACGTGCCCGAAAAAGCTGATGAACGTGGTCTTCTTGGGGACATCGGGGTCAACCTCGCAAGAGGTGTTTACGACGGTGCGAAAGCCACAAGCGAACTCGTCGGGTTGTACTATGACGTAAAGTACAACACCAGCGGCACTAGCTTGTTTCCTAAAGAAGACAACGAACTTCCAACAGAAGATCCCTTTCCAATTGCAGGCGCAATTGTTAAGGGCTTTGAAGATGTAGGCGAAGGGGTTGAAAAAGTAACCGGCATAGAAGGAAAAGCAACAACTCTTGCCGGTGAAATTTCGACACGTCGTCGGTCAGTACGTCGCTCCTGGGGGACTCGGTGCAAAAGTTGTATCAAACGTCACAAGACTTGGCCGGCTTGAAAAGCTGACCCGCGCAAGGAGAGGCAAGTCTAGTCTCACCAGAAGACAAAAACTTTTGCTGAGTGGCCAACAAGCTGTTGGTGCAACGGCGGTAGACTTTATTGTGTCGTCAGATGAAAGCGAGGGAATACACGACTTTTTCGAATTAGGCCCGGACATGTCTCCGGAACGTAAAGTCGGTGAAACGGCGCTCGAGCTTCTTGGTGCAAAGCTTTTGAACCGTACGTTGCTTGGAGCCGAGGCTGGTATTGCCACTGTTGTCCTACCACCTGTGCTTGGAGCAGCACTCAAAGGCACCTTTAAGTTTGGTGCTTCTCGCCCCGTTGAAATAGCATCTGACATTTTGCAGAATAAGTTAGGTGTCGTAACCCCTATTGCACGATCTTCGCCCAACTCTATCTTGGACCGCGCCCGCCGGACCACGGTTGCTGATCTGGTTACCGTGGGGGCGCTGCCGGCTGTCCGCAAAAGTCTAGAGATAGCCACCAATCAAATATTAAAACAAGAAGCACGGATCTTAGATGCATCCGACAAGGTTGGACTTACAAGCACGATTATCGCCAATCTATTCGCCAATCTTCGCTATCGCGGGTTTCTTGACCCAGCCGCTGCTAGAGCCAACTCGCTGGTCAACGCTGCTGTCGAAGGCGATGTGAAAAGAGCAGACCGCCAACTGACAAAAGTCGAACAGAAGATTGACGAGTTTTTAGCTCGTCCTGAAATGAGACAACAGACAGCGGTTACAAAACAAACTTTGATGAACGCTTTCATGGACGTTCTGGAGACAGGTAAGCGTCCAGACGATATCCCAGATGAGTTGTTTAACGCATACAAATCGGCTCGAAACATTATTGACCAATTATCCAACCGGCTGCTTGAGACCGGCGCGGTACGTGCACTGCCTGAAACTGCGGCACCGGGGAAAGCGAGTCGAGAATCTTTGATGAAAGCAATCCGCGAAAACACTGAATTAGGCGGATATTTGAGACAACGATATGCGGCGTACGAAAACCCCAAGTATAATATTGCCGCCGGGTCAGCAAGGGAGAAAGAGATATTTGAGCTAATCCGCACCAGTGTAGGTGGGCGTAGTGAAAACACCGTCTTTAATCATATAAAAAGTGTGCTTGGAGAAGAAAGTGATTTTCTTCGTATAACAGATGAACAGACATTAGATACTTTAACTGAGCGCCAGATGCGAGAATACATTCGTCTTGTTCTGCCAAGACCCCGCCGGTATGGGCAAACGCGGCGTGGGGCGGATTTATGGGTAAGGTTCCAATCCGGAAGTTAAACACTCAGCTTCTAAATAGACGCAAAGTTGAAAGTCCGGTTCTTAAAGAAATTCTGGGGCAAGTCCGTAACCCACGAGAGTCTTACATTTCTACGGTGTCTGATCTATCCACGTTCATTGCGACAGATAGTTTTTACTCCATAATACGTCGAGTCGCTGATGCCGATATGCTCGACGCTCAGTTCCGGCGCGGTAAATACGGCGAAGACTTTTTAAATCCTGCGGAGCGCGAGGCTTTAGCAGAGGCTCGTAAAACGAACCCGACAGCCACGGCTGACGTTCTCGGTCCTAAGTTAGATGGTCGATACATTGACGTGCCGGCTCGTGTGGCGCAGCGTCAAGAACGTCTACAGTTACAACTTGAATCCGAGGTGGCACAAGGCGCTGGTGATGGTCGTGTTAGACAGCTTCAAGCGGAAATTGATGGCGCCGAAGAGTTTGTTATGACGGACTTGCGAACGAAGGGCTATCACATTATTGGTAGAACCGATTCTTCAGGAAACATCATAAAGAAAGATCCAGGGCAGTCTGAAAGTGCTTTCGGTTCGCTTCATAATATTGCAATGCCAGAAGCTATGGCTAGCTCTCTGCAACGCAACATCATTTCGGACGACAACTTTTTAGGAAACATACTTCGCACCATGTATGGTGGCATGTTGAAGTTGAAGGGTATTTCTCAATTTAACAAAACAATTTTGTCTCCAATCACACAAGTTCGTAACGTCACCTCGGCAAGTATGTTTGCGTTGGCGCAAGGAAATGTTGGCTCGGGCGCAAGTCTTGGTCAATCTGTAGATATTGTCCTACGTGATCTCATTAACAAAAAGTTTTTGAGTGCTGATTACAGACTGACAGACGAGGGTGTGGAGTATCTGGCTGATCTTCAGCAGCGCGGCATCATTGGCAGCAGCGCGGAGTTGCGGGAACTACAGGATAACCTGCGCAAAGCAACAAACACCCGAAGTCAAAATGTCATGGAAGACCATGCCTTAGTGTCTGATGTCGCCACTACCGGACCAAAGGATAGTGGGCTTGGAGGTTCTTTAGATAGAATGAACCGACGCAATCTTATGTGGCAGTTTCTTGGAAAAACAGCCGATGCCTACCGCGCCGGTGACGATGTTTGGAAGATTTACAACTACGAGTTTGAGCAAGCAAAACTTCGCGAAGCCTATACCAAGATGTTGGAGCGTCTGGCCAACAGCCGTCGCAAAACCCGATGGACGATCAACAGTTTCAGAAAGTTGTTGATGCGCAGACCAGAAGGTTCAAGCAGTTTCTTGGGGATGAAAACGCAGTTTCCATAGAAGAAGCAATCAAGACTCGCGCAGCAGATAACGTGCGGAACCTGGTTCCTAACTACGAGCTAGTCCCACAACTTGTTAAAGACATTCGTGGTTTGCCCGTCGGTAACTTTATTGCGTTTCCTACTGAAATAATAAGAACGGGTTTCAACACACTTGAAACTTCTATGAAAGAACTTGCTAGCGATGATGCAGGTATTCGTGAGATTGGCATGCGTCGTCTCATGGGTTCTCTTGGAACATTCTACGTTGCAGGACCGGCTCTTCGCGACACCGCAATGAACCTTGTTGGTGTTACGCCTGAAGAAATGGAAGCGGTCAACATCACAGCCGCGCCGTATCAACGTGATTCTACTTTCATACCATTAGGTAGAAATGAAAAAGGCTATCTTGAAGTATTGGATTTCAGCCACTTCAATCCGTATGACATGCTAATTCGTCCATTTGAAGCTGCTTTAAACAGTCTTGATGAGAGCAACAAACTACAACGTGGAGCATTTAACACGGTATATCAAGCGGGGCATGCGGCGCTAGCTCAACTGACAGAACCGTTTCTTTCAGAGTCAATTGCCTTTGCAGTCGCGCGAGATGTGCTGCCGGAGTCTATGTATGGTCGTGGCGGTGTGACACAGACAGGTGCAAAAGTGTACCGTGATTCGGAAACCTTTGGCAAGAAGATGGAACGGTCATTGATTCATGCTTTGAATCAAATGGGGCCAAGCAACCTAGATCCTTTCCGGGTTCCTGTAGGTGCCGACGTTTCTGAGATCGAGCTGTCCAGGCTTCCGCGCAGTTTACTCGGAGGCCGGCCCGAATTTGGGATCAGCGAGACAGAGCCGAGCACGGGCCGTAAGTATGCACCAGAAGGGGAACTGTTCCGGCTGTTCACAGGGCTGTCCGCACAAGAGGTGGATCCAGAACGTGTCTTAGAGTTCAAGGCAAACGAGTTCAAATCTGAGCGCTCCGACGCAGCAACTCTTTTCAATGATGTTGTAAACAGAAATTACGCCGGAGAAAATGACTATATAAATGGATACCTAGCGGCGAACCAAGCTCGACTTGGCGCTTTCCGCAGAATGGCTGTGCAAATACGAGCACTTGAAAACTTAGGCTTGAGCACAAGAGACATAAAAAGATTTTACGTAAAGAGCGTGTCGGTAAAGACGAAATGAAGGCATTGCTTCGTGGAGAGTTTTTGCCGTACAGCCCAGCCGACGCAAAGCTGGATGAAGCTAAAGATAAAAACCACGATATTCCAAAGTCATTGTTGCGGATCATGGAGCGCGATCTTCGTCGCTTGTCTATTGACCCGGATGATCCAGAAAAACCACCTTCAGATGCTTTTGATTCTGATCGTTTCGTGTTCCCCGAAGAAACACCTATACCGAAGGCGATTAAAACTTCGGACAGCGGAGCACGGTCCACGGATGCTGCACCTGTGCCGCAGCCCACTCCAACACCGCCCCCCGTACCAAACCGGTTACCGCAGCAAATTTAAATTTTCACCAGTCAGTGTCGAAGACTTGCTTCAAGATCCACGGGATTTGCAAATACGCAAGAAGAAGGAAAGCGGTAGGATGATTTTTGCTCTGATAAGAAAGCTGTTGATGATTCAAGAATCACGAGACTTGAGTAGTCATCGTCTTCATACTACAAAGTATGAAGACCTTTGCATGTAAGGAAGAACCCATGAACCTAGAACAGTTGCAAAAAGAGCTAGCCGCCGACGAAGGATGTAAGCTCGAGATCTATTTGGACCATCTTGGATACCCTACCGTCGGAATTGGTCATCTAATTACTGAAAATGACGAGCTTCACGGCTTCGAAGTAGGCTCAGAGGTCTCTCAGGAGCACGTCGATGAACTATTCCACGAGGACATTCAACGAACTGTACGAGATTGCGAATTATTGTATAATGATTTCAATGAGTTGTCAGAAGAGCTACAATTGATCATCGCAAACATGTGCTTCCAATTAGGCCGTCCTCGGCTAACAGGCTTCAAAAAAATGAAGGCGGCAGTCGATTCTAGGGACTTTGCAGAGGCCAGTCGTCAGATGTTGGACTCGAAGTGGGCTAAACAGACTCCGAATCGGGCGTCTCGTTTGTCTCATCGGATGGCGGCGTTGGGTGATACATAAGATAGAACGCCTTACACTCAGGACATGACAAGTTGGAGACCATGAAATGATCTTCATCGTCTTCAACGTCATGGTCGCCGCCCCAGATTAGATTCCAGCCGCAGGCAAAGCACTTCGGTATCATCCAACTTCTCCCCAATTGTCCCCAAGCTCGGCGTCCACGTCGAATGGCACCTTCAAGTCTGGTACACAACTCTTCATGATTTCAACAATCTTCTCCGATTGTTCACAGGAGTTCACACTAAAACACAACTCGTCGTGAACGGTGAGCATTGGTGTGAGACCTTCTGAATAACAAACAGCCATCGCCTTTTTAGTCTGGTCCGCGCTTGATCCTTGAATTAGTCGGTTCAGTGCCTTATACGTGAACGCGCGACGAATCATACCCTTGCCGCCGTAATGTTCTAGCGCCTCCTTCAATTGCATTGGCTTGTTGTAGCCAAACGAGCGAGGCTCATACATGTCGAACCGGCACTTGCGCCCCATCCATGTACGGATCACACCTTTCTCTTGCGCCTGTTCCATCGCAAGATCGGCGATACCTTTCACGAACGGCACCTTCTCATGGTACCCGGAAAGCAGATGTGTGGCGTCGTCTTCGGTGATGTCGAGAACGCCGGCCAGTTTCTTCTTACCCATGCCGTACATAATACCGAGGTTCACAGTCTTGGCTTCCTTGCGTGATACACCTGCCATATCTGCAACCATTTGGTGGAAATCAGCATTGCCTTCGTGATACATTTGCACCACATCATCAATACGAGGATCCCGCCGAGCACCCGTTAATGTTGCGCAATAGTGCGCTAACCAACGAGGCTCTTGAGAAGCGTAGTCAAAGCTGCCCCATTTCTCCCCTTCCTCTGGGATGAATAGACCACGGATCATTTTCTTGATTTCAGGGTCTCTTGCTGGGATTTGCTGGAGGTTCGGGTTGGACGAAGAAAATCGTCCGGTAACTGTGCCCCCTTCATCTGAACGAAGAGAGTGAAAATCACAATGAATACGACCGTTATGCGAATGCTCAAGAATAGTTTCGACAAATGTTGTGTTGGCTTTGTTAAATTCACGAAGTCGTACAATCTTTTGCGCCACCGGGTGAGGGTGATTCGCCAAAAAAAGCTTTTAGTAAAGGCTGGCGCATTAGTCTTCTCTGTCCTTTGGTAGGTCAACCCAAGAGCGTCGAACGCCTTTGCTATAGATGTAGCAGCCCACGGCTCCACAAAGATGCCGGTCTCTACCTTTATTTCTTTAAGTAGACGATCTTCACGCTGTTTCAGGTCTTTCTTTACTTGTTCTGCACGATCAAGATCGATTTTAACACCGGCAGATTTCATATCCAAAAGCACTGGTATCAAACTAACCTCTAGCTCAAAAATGCTAGTGCATTCTTCTTTTGCAAGATCCGTGCGAAATCGTTCCCATAGTCTCAGTGTGACAGCAGCGTCTTGTTCTGCATACTGTCCTACATACCGAGACGGCAACCTCCACATGTCTTTCTTCGGGTCAACTCCAAACTCTCCGGCAGCAGAACGGAGCATCTTTTCGTTCTTCCGCTCGTTAAGATAATCTCGTGCCAACGAATCTAGGTTATACCACCGACGGTTTTCATTCAGAAGCGGCGCTGCCACCATCGTGTCTATGACTTTGCCCTGTACTTCAATCCCTTCCGCACGAAGCCAACCAAGATCGTACAACGCATTGTGCATCACCTTCTCGATATTTGGGGTGGCCATCTGCTTTTTTAGCCACGCCATAACAGAAGACCGGGGCAGGTTCCCGGTCTCGTGTTTAATTGGGAAGTACCAAGAACTGTCACCTGCTGCGACAGCAACACCAATTATGTAACCGTCTTTACGACACCATCCTGGCCCTTTGGTTGTCAGGTTTGGGTCTCTGGTTTCTAAATCAATTGCAATCCTATCGTAGTTTGTAAGATCGGGGAATGACGACGGTGGGGACCAGTCGCTGTCTATGTTGCCCCATGCGACATCTTTTATGTCTTGCTCTAGCAGATGATACTGATGTGACTCATTCGTCATTAGATATCTCTCCCCCTAACGCCGCGTACCCAATAATATCGGTCCACGAATCATCTTTGTGCATGTCCTCGGCAAGCCGCGCCAGCTTTAGCCCAACCATCATGGCAACCACTTCGGTTGGTGTGATCTTATCCAGCAACTTCTTGCGAAGCAGCACGTTCCAGATCGTGGCAATGCGTTCATGATTTACAAGCGCCGGTCCATAGTCCTCGGCCCTTGGTCCATTGATTAGTTCTTCTGCTTCTCGCAAAAACTGTTCTCTGTTCTTTGTCATGTAGCAAATCCATAATATCCTGTTGATTCAATTAGATGCAGGTGTTTTTTAGCACGAGTAGCACCTACATAAAAAACCCTAACCTCGCTGTCTTGGTCAAGGTTCTCTACACAAGCTTTGCTGGAATCTAGAAAGAGAGCGACGTTATCCGCCTCGCCACCTTTGGCTTTGTGAATCGTCGATATCCGGATCCTCGGTTTCCCAGATAGTAATTTCTCCCCCCGCCGCCGTACCGATGTAATGTAGGCGATCTCCCTGTCCGAAACTTTCAAGACAGACATCCACGGCGACTCCGCTGTCACGCTCAGGCCGCACTGCGCGATTAAATCGTCGAGGGTATAGGATTGTTCTGGGTCTAATGATCCGAGGGTTTTGCGCCCAGATTTGGTAATAACATTTCCGTTCAGTATCTTGGAGAACTTCTTCAGTTCCTCCGCTGACAAGTCTTGGCCCTTGCATAATTTTAGCCATACCTCAATTCCGTCTAGGACATTTTGTGACAGAGACCAGCCGGCCCCTTCTCTCCAGAAGAGATAACCATCATCCTTTAATCGGGAGGCGATCTTATTCGCAATGTAATTGGTCCGGGCTAAAATCAACCATTCACCACTCTCCAAGTCCAACTCCATGATATCACGATGCCACGAAAGATTGCCCTTTCTTTCGACAGGTTGCCAAATCTTTTCCTGTCTGATAGCAACTCGCCGTACAAGCTGGTCGGCAAATTTGTGCACGGTCAACGGTACACGGTACGACTTGTCGAGGACCACCTTACGGTCACTAGCCCCCAAGAAATCCGATACACGAACCCCCATCCATGAGTAGATGCATTGATCGTCGTCCCCGGCGTAGTAAACTTGCTTTGAGTTTGGAACCAAAACCTCTTTAACCATACGCCATTGCAGCGGTGCCAGATCCTGCGCCTCGTCGATGATCAACAAATCAAAGCGCGGACTAGTCCCTTGCTCAATGAAGTCCTCAATCATGTCTACAAAATCTCGCTTACGAAGCTCCTTTTTCAAATCCTCATATGCTTTGGCTAAGACCCGAAGCTGTTGGAAGTGCAGTTTGTAATCACCTGCATCGTTGAACTGTTGTTCAATCGTAACCTCACGCACCCGTGCTTCCTGCACCATCGACAGATACTTGTCGCCGCCCGCTCCGGGGATAAACAACACACCATCAGACATGTTGTTCGAAGCATTGGCTCTAAACTCTAAGCCAACAAGCTCCCCAAGTTTGTGGAAGTCTGCGCCCTTAAACACATCTTGCCCCCTCATGCCAAGACAGTTGAAGGCTAATGAGTGCAGCGTTCGAAACCAAATCAAATCGCGAGAGTCAACATCCAACTCAGCCATTGCGCGAGTCTTAGCTTCCTCTGCCGCCTTCTTGCTAAAAGACATAAACGCAATACGGTTCGGGTCCATGCCTGCGGCGATGGCGTCCTTCACGATGCTTATCAGGCGGGTGGTCTTGCCGGTGCCCGGAGGGCCAAAGATTGTCGTCTCCATCAGAACGGCACCTCCGTACTGGCAATAGCAATATCAGGTGTTGACACCTCGGCAGCAAACTCTGGCACCCACCACACGCGCACTGACTTCCATTTGCCGGCGGATGTTTTAAACCGCTTGACGCCGTGAGAATCCGTGCCGTCGTTCATCTCTTTGATGCGTTCTTGAATCTGCGCCCTTGTGTAGCTATCGAACTTCTTCTGCCGCAAGAATTCCATCAGCGAGTCAAGACGAAAATATGTGCGTTGCTCTTCGCCGTCGGTGTATGGCTTGCCCAACATAATCTCTTCGACAGTCACCGCTTGAACACGGCCCGTGCAGTACCCTTCCAAAAGGTCTGTGAACTGCCCCTTGTATGTTAGCTCCTGGGGCACTTCGATTTGATTGCAGTTGTCCATTAGATTGTTGATTAAACTTTGCCAGTCAGCATCCTTGGCCCGCTCCGGCATAAAGTTAAGCTGTTCCATACAGCACCGCTGAAACAGTCGTGGGTTCTGTAGTTGATCTGTGTCTAACTCTAAACGTCGTCCATCAATGTCCAAGAACCACAGGCGCGGCTCAGACATAACAACTGACAAACCACTAATGGTGGGCAACGATCCACCGCCGCCGATTCCATGCGTCATGGTGCGGCAGACATTCTTGTTGCAGTAGGATGCCATCGGCTCCTCGCTGCACAGATAGCCCCACTCTTTCTTCTCAACCTGATTCTGAATCGTCACGATCTCTGACGCAGGCAAGGGCGGATGAAAGTCCTTGGCGTTGTGCTCTTCGAGCAGTGTCTTCCAGTTCACCTCGTCGTACTTCTTTAGAAAGATTCCAAGCTGGAAAGCAAACTTGTTCCGGCCCCCCTCAGATATACCCATTGCCAACATCTGTCGTACGCATGGAATGTAGTCTGGATACAGGTCAACGCTGCCACCAATTGGCAACTTACGAAACTCGTTTGGATCGACGCTAACCTCATCGATCATGTCGAGAAACTGCTCTAGCGTGGCCCCGTCGCCGTCCGGTAGAATCGCCGGACGCATCGTCTGTTCCGCATCAAAGTACGGAAGGTTAATAAAGTTCCCAACATCACCACGCTCGACGAGAACCTGCTCCTGCTTTGGGAACACCTCGCATTTACCGTGGCCCAAAAGCGCTGCAATTTCCGCAGCCTTGTCTCTGAATTCACCTGCACTCATCCACTCCTTAAAGAAAAAGAATACGTGGGCACCGCCCGACTTAGAGCGGCACACGATACACGGTACATGTTTTGAGATAGCTGTTTAATAAGCGCGGTATGGTCAAGCGGATACACATCAATATCCAACGCGCCAAACTTACACTTGTTGTCTTCGTTGATTGGGATGGCACCCACACCGTCGCCACCATCAAGGTGGGACTGAACAAGCTCAACAGTCAAAGGTTTACGGACGACGTAAGACTTTGCCTTTGTTTTTCCGGCTCTTCGTTCTTCTGAAATATCTGTACGTCCATGTGCAGCGCCAAACCCGGCAAACGCTGCCATGAACCTCTCCGCAAGGGACATAGCTTCCTCCAAAAGGATGGGGATGCCGCCTCTGACAAAGGCTGTAATCGGCACGATACAGCCCAAGCGACACCCCCAACTGGTTAAAACGGTACTTCGTCGCTAAACGAATCAGCCTGCTTCATCTCTTCTTTCGAGGCTGCTGCCGTTTTAATCTCACCCTTCTGAAAGCTCTCCGCCATCTCTTTAGCTTCAAGCATCGCGTTGCCCATCTTAGATACATCTTCGACGCGCTCGACACGGAAGTTATACCAACTACCTTGGTCATTACTTTCCGCAATCGAAGACACACGCCAAGCCGTGCCGTAGATAGGCAGAAGGAACATGCCGTTCTTACCCATTGCCCGCACCGATTTACGCTGCGAGTTCCATTTGCGAGACACCTTCAACTGGGTCTTCTTCATATCCATGACCGCTGGCTCATACTCGCCGGTAGCTTCGTCATAAACCAGAACCAGATGCTGGTGCGTACGCACAAGCTCGTTGCCCGACGGCAGGATTTCTGCCGGTCCTTCCCTCGTCGTACGAGTGAGATCAGGATCGTTCGGATTCTTTTCCCCTACGAAACCACCGCCCGCAGTCCGAAGCTGAAACTCAAGATACTTCGTTTCGAAAGCCACGGGGATGACGACCATACCCTCGTCCGCCTTATAGATGCGGTTCGATACGGTGTTGAACAGGTCGCCCTGCTCTGCACCCTTAATATACAGGGAGTCCTGCTTGTTAAGCTGTGGCGACAGTGCCTGAAGAATCCGCAGAAACGGAATCTGCATCTCGTCAGAACCGATCTTCTCAAGACCAGCGCCCGCGTTCTCTTCAAACATGTCCATAAGATCCGCCGGAGCGACGGAGGTGGTGGTGGCTTCTGCTATTGCTGTTTTGCTCATTGGTTTACCCCTTTTTAATCACAGCACGATTGCCGACGTAAACGCCGAAAACGTCATAGTCGAGTTCTTGATTAGACTCGACACGATTCTTCACCCAAGACCTGAGAGTCATAGGATGAATGTGTGTCTTTTGGTTTGGCTCGAGACCTTGGTTTCGAAGATCATCGATCACGGCCCCCGCTACATTGTCCTGACCCATACCGAAGGTGACCACGACATCGTTCTTAATGATGTCTCCCTCACCAATAGATCGCAAAAAGCCAAAGGCTTCTGCTTTACGATCATCAGGGATTCGGGCTGACACATACTTATCGACCGAGACCTTGTTGCCATCGACAGTCAAGCTCTCAACGCCAAGCTCCTCCATCAGCGACGGGATGTCTTCCTCGTCGATGGTGCGCTTCTTGGCTTTCAGGTCTTTGAGATATTGTTCCGTCTGCTTGATCTCATCGTCAGTCTGTTGCGACTGACGGATCAGACGGGAGAGGCGGGTAGTCCCCTCTTCGCTAACTTGGTCAAACGCCTTGGCGCTAGCAGCCTCTTCTTCGAATAGCGAGAATACATCGCTCATCGTTCACTCTCCTTGTTACAAGTTTAACCCCTTCGGGTGTGCAGTCGGTTTTATTTATCAGTTGCGATCGTGTCAACCATTTTTATCTTCTCTAGGTATTCGCCGAACTTTTCACTGTCGCCGTGCCCCCTAAAGGTTGCGTTGTACTCCCGCACAATATGTGACATCTGGCCTCCTATCGTACGCCCTTCGATGCCCGCAATATGCTTCAGGACTTTATGCACTTGATTTGGAACCGCTACTGACTTGTACCGCGTATTGTCCATGTTATCTCCTTGTGGATCACGCTATGTTGTGCAACCCTAGCACACCGGGCTGGGATTAAAAAGGATTCTTTATGACAATCGACTACCGAATCAAGGATGGCAAGCGGTGCGAATTGCTTGCTGCTGATTGGCTTATATCGCAGGGTTGTCATGTATTCACTCACGTTATGGAACAGGGACCGGTCGATATCGTAGCGTTATCACCCAACGATGAATGGTTGTTCTTTGACGTAAAAAAAGCAGGTCGTCGAAAAGACGGTTCAATAGTAAACCGAACCTTGACAGACAAACAAAAGAAGCTCGGTATCCGACTTCTATATGTCGATCTTGATACGGGACAGTGTCATCTGTACCCCCATCAATTCAAACCTGGCCCCACATCGGAACAAAACGCCGGCAACCGGCAGTTCAAAGGTGTTAAACCTCAAGCCACTTCCTCACTTCTTCTCCCAAGGTCACCCCCGCCAGATCAATCTTGTCCTTGAGTGCCTTAACGATATTGATGTCAATAGTCTTAGGCACAACAAGATCCACATACAAAACACTGTGGTTCTGCCCGATCCGATGGCACCGATCTTCTGACTGCCACCTCGTCGCAAGGTTGTAGTCGTTGGCGTAATAGATCACGTTCGTTGCAGCAGTCAGCGTTAACCCAAAACCAGCGGTCTGTGGATTGCCTACAAAGAAACGTGCTTCACCCGTTTGAAAATCACGAATCGCATCTTGCCGTTCCTGATCTGTGGTGTCTCCGAAATAACTGACCACGGACGCCGGTCCATGGACTTTTTTCAACTCACGAACAATTTGTTTTATGTCGTATCGGAAGCGTGACCAGATGATGACCTTACCTGTCATCTCATCGATGGTGTCTAGCATCGCTTGTATGCGATTGCTTTTTACCTCAACCAGTTCTCCATCATCTGTCATAAGATGCCCGCATAGAACCTGCTGCATACGAAGCAGCTTTGTCATCACCTCCGGCGCCGTCACCATCTCACCTCCTTCGAGCAGTGCTATAGCAGCGCCCTTCAAAGTGCTGTAGTGCCGTGCTTGATCGTCTGTCATCGCGACTTCACGGGTTGTGTATATTTTATCAGGTAAGTCGAGTGCGTCTTCTTTCGTCACCCTGTACGAAAACGTACCTAGCTTGTCTGTTAACTCCGGTAGGTTGCGGTAGCCAATAATTTCAGTGAACGAATGATTACCCATGCGCTGTGTGCGCGTCATCGCATACCGGTGTTGAAACGACCAATAGCTTTTGAACCCAAGAAGATCCGCGTTAAGAAAGGCGCACTGCGCGTACAAATCCATAGGAGATTTGGTGACAGGAGACCCTGTCAGGATTCTTTTATATGCAGCTTTTTTGCCGAAGAGGACCAGCGTCTTAGTGCGTTTGGCTTTGGGATTCTTGATTGTAGTGGACTCATCAAGGCCAAGTAGGAAACTGCTGCCCTGTGTGAACGCACCCACAAATGCGGGCAGCTTCTTTGTCGCGAACCCTTCCACGTTTGCCAAAAGGATGCGCAGGACACCACGCTCTTGTATGGAGTCGCGCAACTTACGCGCCTGAGACTTGTTGGGATTCGGATTCCATACATAAACCTTGTGCGGAACGTCCTCGGGGAAATGTATGGGAATCTCCGCCGTCTCCCAGTTGCGGTAAACACCTTTCGGCGCAACAATAACCGCAGTGTCAATGCGGCCCTGCTCGTAGAGCCAGACCAAGTTGTCAATAAGCACCTTCGATTTGCCACAGCCCATCTCCATAAAGTAGGCATAGTTGCGCTTGTCATACGAACGCTTGAGTGCCTCAAGCTGGTGAGCGTACGGCTCTGTTTTGAAATTGAACATTCATATCCACCCCAATGCCGAAGACGCATATGTTATATTATTGTTGTCTCTCGGCCTGTATTTATTCTCTGGCTGGCAGGCTCGAGGATCATCCTCGAACCGCTGACCGTCGTACAATTCCTCCACCTCATCGGGAAACAAGAACGGTCCATGATAGCCTGTGACCCTGCTTCCGTAAGGCAGTCGAATCCAATTCTCCAGTCTAGCCAACTGGGGGATCGTCTTCTCCGGTATCCCACTCAGGGACGAAATAGAAAACGGTGGGTGATTCATCTCCCACATCCTCTTCGCCACCAGCACAGCTAGATGCGGATGATGTGGGAAACTTGACGACGTTATCGTCAAGTTCAGGGTGTACTTCAGGACTGTTGAGCAAGCCTGTTGATCTTTTTCCATCTTTACTCATCCTCTAAACCTCCCGTCATAATCCCAAAACGAGCGGCTTCCATGTACCATAGAACTTCTGCTGGATCAGGAACAGTTGTAATCATCTGCACCTGACCCTCTTTGTTCTCACCTATGATAACCACATCCTTAAATGTTTGGCCCGCAGCATCACACACAAATGACACAGGGTCGGTTGACTTTGTTATTTTCTTAATCGGAAACGAAACCACATTGTCACTCATGTTAAGCACTCTCCTTGACAACAATCGTCGATCACGCTGCCACATGCAGCGCACTGGTAGTGCCCATGTACTTCAATCTTGCCGGTACGTCCACATCGCGGGCAGCGATCTTGAACATTGTCCACCATAGATTTATGGATATCCGTCAGAAGTTTGTCACGCTTGTCAGGCACTACATGATGCCTGCGAATTCCATGCCAGTTGGGGTCACGTTGTTTCATGTCTGTTCCTCATCAGCGGTGCGGCAAACAATGTTGATAACCACCGGTTCAGTGGACTCTAACGTCATCGCTCGGAACATACTCTCTTCGTTGCGGTAAGACCACGCTTCGCAGATTGCCAGACTTTTAAAACGCTCATCACTTTGACGCATGTAGCATTTGTTTACGGGCAGTCCATTCACGTCCGCCGCAAAGCAGACAGCTATTATCGCAACAAACATATCACCCTCTCAGAACCCGTTGCCATGCTTCCATGACCTCGTCTGCTCGTCCCGGCCCATAATCATCAGGCCACTCGGCGATCTTGTCTAGCATCTCATCGACGCACCACTCAATCACCTGAACCGCTGTAGCCCATTCCATCTGCGGAGCCTTGCCCGCAATATCTTCTTCGGTCGCCATTAGTAATGTCTCCTTTGCCATTCAAACCTCCTGTTAAAAAGGGGTATTCCATAGATTTACCGTATCTACTCTGCCTCAAAAAACCTAAAAAAGGCAGGGGGCGGCACGGCTTTTATAAACAGTTGCACCCAATGCATAAGCCTCGCGGGTGAGTGCAAAAACAACATCTATGGCCTTGAGGACGCTACCCTTGTCGCCCTATGAGGAGATGCCACCCCTCCCGCTTATTCCAACGCACCAGCTTTCATAGCCAGCGATTCTTCATCCTCGGTCCACGCTTCATTGTTCATGGATATTTCTAGATCACAATTCGAACAGCGCACCGGCCAATAAATCTGGTTCAGGTCAGGTAGCGCAGTGTCACATTTAGGGCACCGCCCTTGCGACAACCGTCGTTCAAATGTCCCGTCTCCTGGGTCAATCAATGCTGCGTTCCTTCTTCATCATCCAAGTTACTAACCACAGCTTGGTTCGCGCTTTGCAGCGCAGCAGACAATACTTCATTATAGAATAATGGATTGTAGCGGTTGTTGGCCAGCAAAAGAGTTGCCCCCGCAGTCATCAATGCATATGAAATTAAATCTGGGTCCATGCCACGCTTTGCGAATCGAGCCATCATTGCATTTACCGCTTTTGAAACGATCACCATTTCGGCATCGGAATCCATTTTTGATTGTTTGTCTTCCACTATTTTTTCTCCTCAACGCCCCAGTTTTCAACCCTAATGCAAAGCGCTTCCTGATTAATAGGCATGTTTTCCCAAAATGTTTGAGTCGATGCCACATGACACTCTGCCATAGTATCGTAGCCGCCCAGAGACTTGGTGTCGAACTCATCGACACCAAACCCTGTGACCAGCAACAGAACCCAGACGGTCTTCACTCCTCCTCCTCCTCTTTCACATCCTCGGCAAAGACATAGTCCGCCCAGTATGCGCCGGTCTTCTGCGGCGGCTTGAAATCAAACTCGGAATGCAGTGTGTGGATGATTGCATCCATCTTCCGTAAATCAGACAGCCACATGTCGTTGCATTCCTCGACCGTGTTCTTGATATCCTTCAGATCGTTATGCATCTTCAGCATGGTCTGACGCATTTCGCGCGTCACTCGCTTGTCATATATACTCACCTAAAATCTCCCTTTTATAGGTTTCGTCTTCACAGGCACACTCGTCGCAACGGATGTCCCCAAAATAGCTGGTATGTTCCCAGCATCTCTCACCGCATTGGTCGCACTCGACGCCTTCATAGTCATCCATGACGCTTCCAATCCTCGTTGTCTCTGGTCTTCCGCTTGTGGCAGTTGGCGCACAGTGCTTGGAACTTGGTACACGGATCACGGTTGCTTTTTACCATCCGATTCACCTCGTTGAAATTATGCTGCCCGTTCTTCTTCACCTCGGAATCCTTGTCCCTTTGCAAGATGTGGTCGATCTCCAGCACGACAGGATCAGACTCGCCGCAACGAGCACATGCCCCACCCAGTGCTATGATCGCATCCCTTCTCCGCTTTACCCTCGACCTACGATTAGAATCGAGGAACATACTCAACCCCCTCCTTCTGTAGCCGCTTGACGGATGTGTACCTGCGCCAAGCCGCATCGATTTCATCCTGCGGTGCCTCATCGAAACACAGATCGCCGAACTCGCGCATGAGCCGACGAACCTCGTCGGCCACATGCATCAGTCTGGGATCAGTGGAAGGGGCTGACATCAATCCTCCTTACCGCGTAATCACGGAACATGCTCAAGATGACAGCTTTGCTGTGAGCAAAAACAGTCAGGTTCACGTTATGGGTGATGCCAAAAGCGGACGTTGGCATTTGAATCTCAACCCAGTACGCCTTTCGTTTATCAATCTTTCCCACCGAATATCTCCTCCAGCTTGTTGATCTGTTCCTGCAACATCTCAGGCGTCGGAAAACGCTGACCTGTCATGTCCTCCTGCACCTCGTCATAGACTCGCAGATTCTGTGCGCCATTCTTCGCGGCCCACGAATCACGGCTCATCCATGCGGCATCCTCTTGCATGCCAATCAGCCAATCACTTACCTTACCCATTGTCT
>FUIF01007692.1_pt1 | contig 22827 bp, 37 predicted proteins | sample 1003461 | NCBI WGS metagenome assembly FUIF01 (sample SAMEA80401918, study PRJEB19352) | marine metagenome | reverse complement strand
TTTTTATACGCAAAATAAAACCTAAATTGTGGGGATAACCAAACTAGAACCAGTTTAGGTTCAGCAAAAAAAAAATGGGAAGGAAAAAAATACCAACAAAAATTAAGGAGCTAAAAGGAACGGTAGAAAAATCTCGACTAGTGGGAAATGAGATGGTTACTTCGGCAGTTGTAACAATGCCTTCCGCTCCTTCCTTCCTAAATGATTATGGAGCAAAAGAATGGGAATTAGTTACTAATGAGTTGGCAAGTATTAAGATGCTTCATTTAACTGACCTATCAATCTTGGCAATGTATTGTAATGAGATGGGGACCTATTATGAAATAGCTAATGAGCTTCGTGGCAACTTTACCCAACAAACGGTCGACAAAGATGGGCGTTTAAGGATGACTAAAATAAATCCCAAATATAAAATCATGCAAACCGCTTTACAAAATGGATTAAAAATTGCTACGCAATTTGGATTTACTCCTAGCTCAAGAGCTTCTTTATCAATGCCAGAGCAAGAGGATGAAAGAACTGATGACTTTAATTTCTTTGACTAATGATAAACATTTACAACCAAGATTGTTTAGAAGCCATGAAGCTAATGAAAGATAACCAATTTGATTTAGCAATAGTTGACCCACCTTATGGAATAAGCATTAATAAACAATCACAAGGTAAAGGAGGAGGAGTTGCTAAAAAAATAAATTATACTAAGAAAGATTGGGATAAGTCAGCACCTAAAAAAGAATATTTTTTAGAGCTAAATAGAGTGAGTAAAAAGGTTATTGTGTGGGGTGCAAATCATTTTATAGAAAATATACCAAACGCTAATAGCAGCTGCTGGATTGTTTGGGATAAAGATAATGGAGCAACTGACTTTGCAGATAGTGAGTTAGCCTACACTAATTTTAAAACATCTGTAAGAAACTATAAATGTAAATGGAGCGGAATGTTACAGTATGATATGAAAAACAAAGAGCAAAGAATACACCCAACACAAAAGCCAATTAGACTTTACGAGTGGCTACTAATGAACTATGCAAAAGAGGGCGATAAGATTTTAGATACACATTTAGGCTCTGGAAGTATAGCTATCGCTTGTCATAACTTAGGCTATGATTTAGAGGGTTATGAGTTAGACAAAGAGTATTATGATAATGCTCTAAAGAGAATAAAGAACCATCAAGCTCAACTTCGTTTGATATGAAACTAAAGGAATGTAAAAAATTCTACTTTGATGAAAAGTCAGCAGATAGAGCGCAATACTTTATCGAAAACCATATTCATCATATCAAAGGAAGTAAGGGTGGAGAAAAGTTTTTACTTGAACCATTCCAAGAAAAAATAGTTAGAGATTTATTTGGCTGGAAATATAGAGATAGTGGATTAAGAAGATTTAGAACTGCTTATATATGCCTTCCGAGAAAGAATGGAAAATCGACTCTGATTAGTGCTATTGCTTTGTATTGTACTATAGCACTTGGAGAACCATCTGCTGAAAGTTATGTTGCTGCTGGTTCAAGGCAACAAGCTGGTATTATATTTGATGTCGCTTCATCAATGGTTAAAGCTGATAAACAATTAAGTAAGCATCTTAAGGTATTTAAAAATAGTATAGTACATGAAAAAAGCAATTCAGCATTTAAAGCTTTAAGCTCTGAAGCATCTACCAAGCTTGGATATAATTGTTCTTTTTTAGCAATGGATGAATTTGCTTTTCAAAAAGATGCTTCTTTATATGATGCTCTATCAACATCAATGGGAGCAAGAACCGAACCATTGACAATTTGCATAACAACTGCTGGGTTTAATAGAGAGTCAATAGCTTATAAAACCGAACAATATGGCCTAAAAGTTTCTGAAGGTATAATTGACGATTCAAGTTTCTACTTTGTAAAGTATTCATGCCCATTGGATGTTGATTGGACTTCAGAGGAAGCTTTAAGAATTGCAAATCCAGGACTTGAAAGTGGTATTGTTAAAATGGATTATCTAAAGCGAGAGCAAGAGAAAGCTATTAAAATGCCTTCATTTGAGAATGCAATGAGGATGTATTATTTGAATCAATGGATGTCATCTAGTTCTAAATGGCTTTCGGACCAGCAATGGATGGGTTGCGATTTTGGTCCTATCAATTTACAAGATTATAAAGGTAGAACTGCATATTGTGGATTAGATTTAGCAACCGTTAGAGATGTTAGCGCATTTATTATATTAATTCCTGAAGATGATAAATTTATTGTAGTGCCTTATTTCTTTGTTCCTAAAGACAATGCTTTCATAAGAAGTAGGCGCGACCAAGTTGATTATGTTGGATGGGCAAAAGAATACGAACAAACTGGAATGATATTAACTGAAGGGGATGTTACTGATTATACTTATATAGAAAAGAAAATTAAAGAAGTTGCAGAAATTCTTAATATAAAAGAAATAGCTTTTGATAGATGGAATAGTAGTATGTTGGTAACTTCATTAGTTTCTGAAGGATTTGCCAATGATTCCTTTTGGTCAAGGTTTTGCTAGTATGTCAACTCCAACAAAAGAATTAGAAAAGTTAATTCTAGGAAAACAGATAAATCATCAAGGTAACAAAGTCTTGAGATGGATGGCTTCCAATGTTGCTTTAAAAATAGACCCAGCTCAAAACTGCAAAGTTGATAAAAGTAAATCAACTGAAAGAGTAGATGGTATTGTTGCTTTAGTAATGGCTCTAGGTGCATTTATGAATGATGATTCTGATGACTCCGCTTATGATGATAGAGGCATCTTATGGCTTTGACTTTTCCCCTTTTCGTTATCTTTGTAGTATAATTGCAATTTAACTTATGGGATTTTTCGACTTCCTACGCTCTGAAAAGCGTAGTAATAACTTTTTAAGTGCGACATTCGGTAACTATGGAGGCAATACTTCAGCAGTTACTAAAGATAGTTCGTTAACTTTTTCAGCAGTCTATGCTTGTGTAAGACTAATTAGCGAATCAATAGCTTCTTTACCTATCAAGGTTTATAGAATTGAAGAAGATGAAGATAAGATAACTGACATATCCCATCCAATATATAAGCTAGTAGCTAGGAATCCCAATAATTTAATGACATCTTATACCTTTTTAGATGTCTTAATGACAAACATCTTGTTAGATGGTAACAGTTATTTCTACATTGAAAGAGATGCTAGTGCTAGACCTATCCAATTAATACCCATAAACCCAAAAGATGTTAAGGTAGTAAAGTATGAAGATAAAGTTTACTATGATGTCAAAGGTTATGAAATGGGAATAATGCAAGAGGATATGCTCCACTTCTTTAATCTTTCATTTAATGGGATTGAAGGGGTTAGCGTAATATCGGCTCAAAAGAATACTATTGGGACATCAATAGCTTCAAATGATACTGCTTTCAGTTACTTTAAAAATAGTTCTCAAGTTGGAGGAGTTATTAAACATCCTGGCAAACTATCTAAAGAAGCAGTTGAAAGACTAAAAAATAGCTGGAACACTCAATACGGTGGGAGCTTCGTTAGCGGAAAAACTGCAATCCTTGAAGAGGGTATGACATTTGAACAGTCAAAAATCAATGCTAATGATTATCAACTATTAGAGTCAAGAAGATACCAAGTAGAAGAAATCGCTAGAATCTTCAAATGTCCTTTAAGTTTGATTGGCCATTTAGAGAAGTCGGCTAACTACAATTCAATAGAAGCTTTAAGCATTGACTTCGTAAGATTTACATTAATGCCTTATTTAGTAAGCATTGAGCAAGAGCTTAACAGAAAGCTTTTTAGAGAATCGGAGCAATATGAATATTGTGTTAAGATAGATGTTAATGGGTTATTGAGAGGGGATAGCAACAGTAGAGCAACATATTATAGAGAAATGATGCAAATCGGAGCTTTGTCAATTAATGAGGTTCGTAGAATGGAAGATTTAAATAACATTGGAGAAGAGGGGAATGTTCATTACTTCCCTTTGAATTTTGCTCCAATTGGTAAAACTGATGAAAATGACTAACTTTCCAAATAAAGGAGATGACAAAAAAATCTCTTTGAGGAATAGTGAAGAACCTCAATTTGATTATGATTTTGCTTTAAATGTAAAAGAGCAAACTCCAGAAATCTGGGGTGCTGGTGGCAATATAAGAGGCAATGATGCCTTTATGCTTTGGGGTCGAGCTAGAGATGGTGAAGATACTGAAGCTATAAGAGAATGGATCAAAGAAAGAGAATCATGGGCAAAGAGGCACTTTGAAGATGGTAAACAATTTGAAGGAGATACCGAACCAAATCTTTCTAATGTTGGAGGTGTTGTAGCTCAAATGAAATGGGGAACTATTGGAACGCTAGGAGAGCAAGGAATGAAAGATGTTATTCTTGAATTAACAAAAAAGCTAGAGGGCAAAAAAGAAGAGAAGCAATTAAGCGAAACAGTTACTAAAGCTCTTGAGAATAAAGTAGAAGAACACAATGAAGAGGTAAAAGACCTTGATGTTAAATGGAACGCAAGAGTAACATTGAAAACTTTAGAAGAGGTTATGGAGCGCGGAATCGGTGCTTTCAAAACAAATCCCAGTTCGGTTAGACCGAATGTGTCCAGCCCAGAGCAATGGGGTTATGCAAGGGTAAATTCATTCCTTTTTGCTTTAAGAAAAGGAAGGTTTCAAGGCGGTAAACATGACACCGATTTACTACCTAAAGAACATCCAGTAAGATTAGAAATGGAAGAAAAATATAACGATATGAAAAACAAAGAGATAAGAACTATTGAGGTCCAAGATTTAGAATTGAGAATGGATGGCGATAGTCAAACAGTAGTGGGTTATGCTTCGGTATATGATAGCGAAAGCAATGACTTAGGAGGTTTTAGAGAGTATATAGCAAAAGGAGCTTTTGAAGGTCGCTTAAATGATGACGTTCGATTCCTTATAAATCATGATGGATTACCATTAGCAAGAACTACAAACGGAACTCTTACGCTTTCAACTGATGAAAGAGGTTTAAAATATGAAGCTAAAATTAGCGACACATCAATAGGTAGAGATTTATTGACCTTAATGAAAGATGGCACTATTAATCAGTCTAGCTTTGCTTTTATAGTAGAAGATGACTCTTGGGAAGTTAAAGATGGTGTTAATATTAGAACAATAAATAAAATAGGGCGTTTATATGATGTTAGCGCAGTAACCTATCCAGCTTATGAAGAAGCTAGTGTTGGTTTACGCTCTATGGAAAAATGGCAAGAAGCTCTTAAAGAAGAACAATTAAAAGCCAATCTTGAAAAAGAGAAAGAAGAAAGAGCAAAAGAAGAAAAGGATTTAACAAAACGCTCTCTTGCAGAGATGCGTTTGAATATCATAAACAAAAAATTTTAATTAACCAATTTTCAAAAATGAAAAACTCGAAAACTTATATAGAGGAAAGAGCAGTCAATGTTGAGAAGATGGAAGCAATCGTAGAATTGGCTAAAGCTGAAGAAAGAGAGCTTACAACTGAAGAACAAACTGAATTTGACTCTTTAAATGAAATCGTAGAAGATTTAACTGCTAAAGCAGAAAGAGCTTCTAAATTTGAAGAAATTACTATTAATAAAGCTATGAAAGTAGAAAGAAACGAAAACACACCAAAAGAGTTGAAAAACTACTCTTTTCAAGAAGCTATGCGTCAAGCATATACTGGAAAAATTGAAGGTTTATACGCTGAAATGGACCAAGAAGCAAGAAGAGAAAATCCTTCTCAAAGCTTTAGAGGTTTAGCAGTTCCTTATTCAGTTTTAGAAACTAGAGATGTTGTTAAAACTAATGTTAACGGTACTGAAGTAATGAGCTTCACTGACCAGTTAATCGCTTCTTCAGTTTTAGTTGCTGCTGGTGCTGAAATGTTCACTGGACTTAACAACATGAAGTTCCCAATCGTTGAGAACATTGCATCTTCATTCGTTGCTGAAGCTCCTGGTTCTGATACTGCTGCTGCTGGTGATGTTGCTGGAATTACATTAGAGCCAAACAAAGTTATCTCTGTTGTAGATATGTCAGTTGAGGCATTGACTCAAAACGCTGGTTTAGAGGATGCAATCCGCAGAAACCTAGCAGTTTCAATTATGAGCCAATTAGAAAAGAACTTACTAGCTTCTGCTGATGCTGCTGCTGGTCCAGCTTCTATCTTTGCTGATGCAGTTGATGGCGGTGCTACTTTAGACGCTTCTGCTCTTTTAGCTTTAGAAACTACTGTTTTAAATAATGATGTTAATCCTTTGACTGCTAAATTTGCTTACCTATGTAATGGAGATGCTTTAGCAATTATTAAAGGTTTAGCTCAAGTTGCTTCAGTAAGTCCTATTTATGACAACGCTGACAAATTGACTAACTCATATCCGACTTTCGTTTCTTCTAATGTAGGAAACAAAGCAACTAACTTTGATTCAGTTCTATTTGGAGATTTCTCTAAAGTGAAGCTTGGAATGTTCGGCGGATTAGATATTTTATTCGACCCTTATACAAAGTCAAGACAAGGTATCGGCTCAATGGTAGCTACTGCTTTAGTTGATGGTAAAGCGGTTCAGAATACTGTTGCATTTGCAGAAATCGAAACTGCATCTTAATATATTTTTATAATTGGAGGGGGTTAATCCCCCCTCCTTTATTTTTTAAGAAATGATTAGAAACTTATACGACTATACATATCTTCCTTATGGAAAGCTAGAGCTTAAAACTGCTCCAACTCTAACCGCAGTTAGTTTAAGTGAAGCTAAAACACATTTAAGGATAGACTCTGACTTTAGTGCTGATGATACTTATATTACTACTTTAATAAAAGTGGCTACTAATATGGTCGAGGAGTTTACAAGAATTAAAGTAATGGAGCAAACTTTAACTATTTCTTATGATAATTTTTATGATTTAATGACTTTGCAAGTGGCTGGAGTTACTTCTATTGAATCTATTAAGTATCAAGATAACACCAATACCCAACAAACACTATCAGTAGACAACTATGTACTTGATGACAAAAGTAAACCAAGTCTAGTATATTTAGCTGATAACAAAACATACCCAGATACTTTTGATACTCCTAATGCGGTTGTAATAGAGTTCAAAGCTGGGAAAGATGACGCTACTAATGTAGTTGATGCAATCAAACACGCAATACTAATTATAGTAGGTCGATACTACGAAAACCGACAAGATGTTATAGTAGGAAGTCAAGTAAACACTGTTCCATTGATGGTCGAAAGATTATTAACTCCATATAGAGCATACGATTTTTAATGATAATTGGCAAACTAGATACAAGATTAGAGTTAGTTAAGCAAACTTATACTCAAAATGCTTATGGAGAGCGGACCGTTGATACTCAAACTTCTGCTTTTATTTATGCTGATTTTGATTATAAAGCTGGAGGCACTAAATATGAAGCAGACTTTTTAGAGAATACTCAAGTAATTCAAGCAATGATTAGATATAGAACTAATATAGGAGCTTCTAATGAGTATATCTTAAAAAAAGGTTCTGATGTTTATACTATCAAAAGCATTAGAGAAATAGGTCGAAAAGACTATATGTTACTAACTATTGAACTAAAAGACTTATCTGAATAATGGTTGGAGTTAGTATAGATGAAAAAGAGTTAAGGGGATTAGTGAAAGATTTAGAGAGTCTAAATATGTCTGACACTAGAAACAAAACTCTATTAAGGCAAGGAATGAGAAAAGCAGCAAAGCCATTACTTCAAGAGTTAAAAAGTTTAGTACCTAAAGATACTGGTCGCTTGAGAAAATCTTTAGCCGTTATAAATGGAAAGAATAGAAAAGGAGTACCGCCTTCGGTTTATGTTGGTCCAAGAGTAAAAGGAGCTTATAGAGATAAGTCTAAAAGTGGCTTCTACTTTTTCTTTTTAGAGTATGGATTTTATGGTAAAACTGGAAAGAGATACCTAGACAAAGCTGCTAGTTCAAAAGGACCTAAAGCTCAAAATGATGTAATAAATCAAGTGAAAGCTTTGATTGATAAAAGAATGAAATGAATATAGGGAAAGCAATTTATAGCATCTTGAGTAATGATAGCTCGGTAAGTTCTTCAGTAGGTACTAGAATCTTTCCTAGTAGATATATTGACGAATCTGGAAAGTATCAACTTCCATTTATATCTTATCAAGTAGTTTCAGTAGAACCTAATAACACAAAGAATGGAGTTAGCAGTTATGACTACACTACTGCTCAAATTAACATAGTAGGCAATAGTTATAATGATGTTATAACATTAGCTCAAAACGTAAGAACCGCTTTAGACTATACAAGTGGAACTTATGAGGGCGTAGTAGTAGATAAGATATTTTTTGAAAATAGTGTTGAGGTTTTTGAAGAAAACGCTGGTAGCGTTGGACTTTATCAAATTTCTCAAGATTATAGATTTAACATAAATAGATAGATATGTATAAGATAAAACTTAAAAAGGATTATAGCTTTAGAGGAGTCGATTATAAAAAAGGCGAATCTTATGATGTAAGTATAAAAGTATTTAGAGTCTTAAAATCTGAAGGGGTTTTAGACACTAAAAAGAAATCTAAAAAAGAGGATACTCTTGAAGATTTAGATAATTAATATATTAATTTTTAAAATAATAAACAATGGCAATTTTTAACGGTACAGACCTAGTATTAAAGGTTCAAGCTGCTGCTGGTGCTGCTGATGAGTTTGTTATATTGCATTCAACTAGCTGTACTATTGATATAGCAATGGATACAATAGACATCTCAACAAAAGACTCTGCTGGTAATAGAGAATTAATCGGTGGTCAAAAGAGACTTCACTTTAAGTCTGATGGTCTAATGGATTACACAAGTAAAGCAACTACTACTGATCCAGATGAACTTTTTACAAGTTTAGACAATAGAACTGCGGTAACATTTACTTTCGCTTTAGACACTCAAGCTGGTTATAAGCATACTGGAAGCGGTTTTGTTACTTCTTTAAGTATCTCTGGCGGTGTAGAAGATGCTCCTACATTTAGTGTAAGTATAGATGGAACTGGAGATTTAGTTCAAACTGCAATCTAATAATCTATTTTGTTGGCGGGGTTGTACTTCGGTACGCTCCGCTAACTTAATTAAACCAACAAAATTATGTACGAAATAGTAGTTATAAACAAAAACGATTATCCAGTAAGATTTGGCATGAACTCGCTTCGCCTTTTCTGTAAAGATACTGGAAGAACTTTACAAGATTTAGATAAGCTTGGTCAAGATATGAGTTTAGATGATGCTTGTTATTTGATTCTAAATGGAATCAAAGACGGTTGTAGAGTTAGTGGTAAAGAATGTTCTTTAGATATTGACCAAGTTGCTGATTTGCTTGATGAAGATTTTGAAGCACTAACAAAGTGTTAGAAGTTTTTAGTGAGCAGTTCTCTGCTAGATTCTCGGAGGAGGATAAGGTGGGAAACGTGAAAGCTCCGAAAGGAGCGAAAGCAAAGAAGTAACATGGAATGACTTGGAAGCGGTCGCTTATGGTTTAGACTTGCTTCCTAAAGACTTTTGGGACTTAACATTCCACGAGTTCTTTTGCATACAAAAGGGGCGCAATGATAGACTAGAGATGGCAATGCGAACTGAATGGGAACGGACCAGATGGTTAGCATGTGTTTTATTGCAACCGCATACAAAAAAGAATAGCAATCTAACTCCTCAAAAATTAGTGAGGTTTGAATGGGAGAAAAAGGTTGAGAAGATAGATAAAGAAGAAAGAAAAAAGAGAGCAGAATACGCTTTAAAAAAATATAAAATAGAAGATGGCGCAGAAGAATCTATCGATTAAATTAAGTCTTAATGACAAGCAATTCCAAAGCAATTTAAGAAAGGCAACTAGGTCGCTTAAAAAGTTTGGAAAGAATATGCAGTCAACTGGTCAAGCAATGACTAGAAATTTAACTGCTCCAATTTTAGCTTTAGGGGGTGCAAGTGTTAAACTAGCTTCTGACTTTGCAGAAACTCAAAGCAAATTCAATACAGTATTTAGGGACATTCAAGCTCAAGCTAATGACACGGCTAAAAACCTAGAGCAAAACTTTGGATTAAGTTCAAGAGCTGCATTACAATTATTAGGGGATACTGGGGACTTATTAACTGGTTTTGGATTTACGCAAGAAGAGGCATTAAGTTTATCTAATCAAGTTAATGAGTTAGCAGTTGATTTAGCATCATTTACTAATTTTAGTGGTGGTGCTGAAGGAGCATCTTTAGCTTTGACTAAAGCTCTTCTTGGAGAAAGAGAAAGCATTAAACAACTAGGTATAGCAATAACTGAAGCTGATTTAAAGAAATTTGCAGAAGAGCAAGGTTTAGTATTTAAAGAACTTGATAGAGTTGCTAAAGCTAATTTAACTTTTCAGTTAGCTGCGAAACAATCAGCAAACGCAATAGGAGATTATTCGAGAACAAGCGGAAGCTTTGCAAATCAAACAAGACAATTAAGAGCAGATGTCGAAAATCTAGGAGTCGAAATAGGTCAGAAACTTCTTCCAATAGCTGCTAAATTACTGCAAAAGACAAGAGATTTAATAACTGGTTTTAATAATTTAAGTCCAGAAACTAAAAGACTAGCAGTTGGTTTTTCTCTTTTATTGGCTGGTTTAGGACCAGTCTTAAATTTAACTGGAAGTTTAATTAAAAACCTTCCAAAAATAATTGGCTTCTTTACTTCATGGGCTGGAGTTATTCTTTTAGCTGGGAGCGCTTTAGTTTATCTAATTGAAAACTGGGAAGCATTTACAAGCTCATTAGCTGAAAACAAAACTCTTAACAAATTAACTACTGGTTTATTAAAACTAGCAAAAGCAGTTGCTGGGAATGTAAGTCCTTCTTTGGATGCTGCAATAACTACTTTTCAAGCAATGCAAGAAACAATTGACGACCCTAATTATGAAAAGAAGGGTAAAGAGTTTATGTCTTTTGGGGATTCCATGAAGTCAGCATTAACTAAAGTCCTTCCATTTATTAATGAGTTTAATAATGCTATTGGAGTTGGGGGTGGTGCTGGTGCTTCTCTTCCTTCAGTACCATCTAAAAAACCTACACAACCAGGTTTAGGAGGAATGCAAACAGTTAGTTTACCAGAAGATTTACAAAATGACACCATGAGCTTGATGGATTTATTTATGAAAATGATTCCAGTAACTGAAAGGTTAGGGCAACAATTAACAGACTCATTTATGCAAGGAGCTAATAGTATGAAAGAATTTGCACTCAATGCTAAAATGGCTGCTCAAGAAGCTATTGGAGCATTTATCGCTCAAGGTGTTGCTGCTGCAATTTCATCTTCTTTAAAAAATCCAGCTTTTGCACTTAACCCAGCTCTTATACCAATAGTTGCTGGTTTAGCTGGAGGTTTAGCAAAGACTGCATTTAATGAAATAATTCCAGAATTTGCAGACGGTGGAATCGTAAGCGGACCAACAATGGGAGTTATCGGAGAGTATCCAGGTGCATCTGCGAACCCAGAGGTTATCGCTCCATTAGATAAGCTTAAAAATATGATTGGAGGGGCTGGAGGTTCAGTTCAAGTATTTGGCTCAATAAGTGGGTCTGATATACTTTTAAGTAGTGATAGAGCAAAAAATAATAGAAATAGAACAAGAGGATACTAATGCCAACTGGAACAATAACAAGCGAATTTAAAAGCGATACTGGATTTAACTATCAAATAGTTATCCAAGAGAATGATTCAACATCAGACTATTCTATTAGTGATGTTACATTAAGCTCAAGGGGTTTCGATTTAACTTATCAGACGGAAGATAAAGATAGATTTACTGGTCTTATTCCTTCAGAACTTCAATGGGATATTTTTATAGAAGCTGATGCAAATGAAACCTTGCTAACTGCTAAAATTGAGCAAATAAGACAAGCTCCTTATAAGAAATTTCAAGTTTATGTTAAAAAAGGCACTGATAGAGATAACATGACTCTTTGGTGGGCTGGTAATTTATTCAATGATATTAATCCACAAAAAGATGAAAGTTTGCCGACAATGGTAACTTTAACTGCTGGATGTGGCTTATCTTATTTGGCTAGAATACCATTTAATGATGTAACTCCTTACGCTTTCGCAAGGTATAACATTATCCAATTCTTTTTAAATGCTTTTAAAAATGATATTGATACTGAGAAATTTTGGGCAACTGATGAAACATTTATAGAAACATTAATAGATTGGACTACTTCAAATCAAACACGCTCACAAGCAAGGGACCCCTTTGTTGAGAATAGATTTAATGCAATGGCTTTTAGAAGTCTAAACACAAAAACTGGAGAGTATGAATTTGAGGATGGCTTTACTTTATTAGATAACATTTGCCACACATTTGGAGCTAGATGCTTTTTAGCTAATGGAGTTTGGACCATTATACAAGTTAATCATTATGACTATATGGCGGATAATGGGAATGCTTTTATCAGAAGATATTTGAAAGCCAATACTGGAACTGCTCCTAGTTCTGATGACGTTGCTAATTTTAATCAAACAGAAGGAACTGACACAATAAGACTAGCTGGTGGTACTTTCGACTACTTACCAGTTTTAAGAAATGTTGTAGCGGTCTACAATCATGAAGAACCTTTAGACTTCGATTTTGTCAGCTTTACTAATGGGGATGGGTCTACTAATACAAATCTTCAAAGCAATGAGATAGTAGCATGGAATGGCTTTATTAGTGCTGATGGCACTTCAGCAACAACATCCTCAATTTATGGAATCAATAACGCAAATATAACTGATATGATGTCAGTTAATTTAGGAGAGATTATTGCGCAAACTGGAGGGACTTTAAGATTTAAAAGAGTGTTTAGTTTAAGTAATTCTGATGGACCTATTATTTTTGCTGATGGTGCAACTCCATTAAATGAACAGCAATTACTAGCTAGAATTTACACTAGATTTAAGTTGGTAGGAAGTACCGACACCTATTACGCTAATAATTTTAATCTAGCAGAACCTAGCGAATGGGTAACTGCTAACAATTACACTGGTTCTCCTACTGATATTTATGCAAATCTAGCTTATGCTCCTCCAAATAACTTTGGTTACAATTTAGAAGCATCAACTGAATTGGTAGAATTTGAAACCGAACCAATCCCAGAGGATGGCACACTATCATTAGAGCTTTATGCTAGGGTTTATTATAATTCAATTACTGGGTTTTTATTTAACTTTGATGCCAATACAGAAGTAGTTGAGGATGACACTTCTATAAATGAGGATGAAATTATAGTCTTTTCATCTCCTGAAACGCAAGAAGAGTTTGGAATCTTTTATTTATTAGATGGTCAAAACATAATAACTCAAGAGTTTGAAGCTATAAACCAACCAGGTGGCACAACTATAACCAACGGAGAAACTTATGAAGTTGAAGAAACATTAATTGGCTCTGGTCCTAATGCTGGAAGTGTTGGAAAAATAGAAAGCTTTGACGGTACTAATTGGCAACCTACTGACTACACATGGAGGTCTTATGGTAATACAACTAACCTTAGAATACACCGATTATTAGTTAATGAGATTCTGCAAGGTCAGCAAAAAGGTGCAAAGATGTATAATGGTCAGCTTAAAAATGTAAATCTATCTTTATTAGATGCTGATTTTTATAATTACAATAATGCTATTTCTATTGACTCTGTTTTATATATACCTTATGAATGTACTTATAACGGAGAAACCGACACATGGAATGGGCAATGGTATGAAGCTTCAAGAGATGGAACTAACATAACTGACAACGATAAGATTGTCAATGATAAAGATAGAGATAGAAAAAAACCGATAAAAGTATCAGCATTTCATAACTAATGGCACAAAGAACAAACACAAGATTAAGTCCTTATCTATTTAATGAATGTCTAGCTATCATATCCGAACCAGTAGTTAGCGGACCAATAACTCTATTAGATATTTTAGCCCCTGGATTTACGACTGCTAAAAATGGAGAGGTTGTACTTTTGATAAACGCAATTACTGGAAGCTCATTTGAGGTTACATTAGGAGAGGATATTTCTGCAACATCTACACGGTTAACTATTAGCTCATTTACAGTTGATGAATATATCCCACGAGGTTCTATATTAATACACAAGCAAGATGTCAAATGGGAATACATATATAAAGAAACTACTTTAAGTCATTTGCATTTATATCAGCAAGGGAATACACATGGGAACGATTTACTAATGAACTTTACCCAATTTAATTTTAATGTAAATAGTGGGGCAATACTAGCTGATGGTGATAGCAAAAACAATAACTGGGGCGCAAGGTATGGCTTTTTTAATGCTCCTCATAATGGTGCACAAATTAAAAAAAATAGATTATATCTTCACAACAAACGCTGGGGCTGGAGAAAACTTTGTCTTTAGTTTATGGAAAAAACCAATAACTCCAAATGGTACAACTGCAACTGCATTAACTTTAATTGATAGCTACACAATAACCAGTCAAAATAATGCTAGTTATGTGTTCCAATCTACGGTAACTCCAAGCGCAAGTTTAGGAGCTTTAACCGAACATGATGTTATTATCCCATCCATTAAAAAAGAGGGAACTAAAGTAAGCTCTACAAAGATTTATGGAGATATAGAATTATTAATAGAATACGACCCAAGATAATGTTTAAAAGAGCTAGAAATATTTTTTTATATTCAGATAGTGAACCGAATGAGGTTATGATAGCTCTTTGCCATTTGATATGTTTACCATTAACAATTTTAGCAGATTTTGAAACTAAGAATTATATGTTAATGCTTTTAGGTTTTATTAGTGGTCTTTATCAGCTTTGGGCGGTCTTAAAAAAAGATTGCATTAAATATAGATTGATAGCGGTTCAAGTTGCAACTGCAATAGCAATCTCTACTGTTTTAAATTTAATTAATCAAGGTCTTTTTTATGGGTCTAAAACTGGATGGGGTATAATTCTACTCTTTGCAGTATGGAACACTATTAGAGTATTTTTAGAAAAAACTAAAAGGTATGGATAGTCTTGGGCAAATAATGGTTATGGTTGGAGCGATAGCTGGTTCTACTGCTCTTTGGAATTTTTTAAGTGATAGGTTAAAAGCTAAATTAGAAATGAAGAAAAATGAAGCTCAAAATGATGACGGCAATTTATATAGAGATGACTTAAAAGCTAGAGTTAGAAACCTAGAAACTTTATTAGCTCAATCTTCAGATGAAAAGGATGAATTAAGAGATACTGTTTTAGCTTTGACTGCTCAAGTTTCAGAGTTAAGAGTTAAAGTAGAATTTTTAGAAAAAGAGAACGAAAGACTAAAAATGAAATGAAAAAAAATAACCAACAATTTTTTAGCAAAACCAAAGAAAAAGCGTAAGGGCATACACTCTAAAAACGCTTCAAGGACCAAAGGGTCTAAACAATACAAAAAACTTAATAAAGGTCAAGGCAAATGAATTATTTTAAGTTAGAAGAGTTTGATAGTCCAGATTTAAAAGGGTCTGGAAAGAACATGAAAAAAGACTTTCTAATAAAACTTGATGAGGCAAGAGAGTTGGCTGGAATACCTTTTAAAATAAATAGTGGATTTAGGACCAAAGAGCATAATTTAAAAATACATGGAGCATCTAAAAGCTCTCATTTAATTGGTGTCGCTGCTGATATATCATGTAGAGATTCAGTAAGTAGACAAATAATAGTAAATGCTCTAATAAAAGTTGGCTTTACAAGATTAGGAATAGCTAACTCCTTTATCCATGTAGATTTAGACATTAATAAACCAGATGCGATATGGCTATACTAGGCAACATTCTAGGCAATCTTTTAGGCAAAGCTGATAAAATAGTTGACGAAGTTATTACTTCTGAAGAAGAGGCAATGACATTAAAGAACGAACTCCAAAAAATAATAAATGAGCAAGAAGCGATTATTGAGCAAGAAGTTACTAAAAGATGGGAAAGCGATAACAATCAAAGCTCATGGCTTCCAAGAAACATTAGACCCCTTGTTTTAGCTTGGTTAGTAGTAAGCACTACTTTACTAATCTTTATTGATGCTGGAGCTATCAATTTTGTTGTAGAAGATAAATGGGTCGATTTACTTCAGATAGTTCTAATAACTTGCATTGGAGCATATTTCGGCTCAAGGGGTTTAGAGAAAATCAAACGAAACTAAATGGAAAAAAGATACCGTTTACGAAAAGATGAATGGGAATTAATAGACGAATATAGAGCAGACAAAAAAAGCAAATCATTACTAGAAGAGGAATGTAATGAAATAGGAGTTGACATTAATACTGTTTCTCATTATTGGTATAAGAGCAAAAAGTTCTCAATTTTTGCCAAAGCCAATCAATTCACAAAAGATGACTTTTTAAAATCCATTGAGGATTTAATAGTTAACTACGCTCCTAAATATCCCAATATAGATTATCCAGAAAAGAAAGACGGTCATTTACTTATAATAAACCCAGCAGATGTTCACATTGGCAAATTTGCTGATGAAAAAGAAACTGGTAATAAGTACAATATAGAAATAGCAAAAGAAAGAGTTAGAGAGGGCGTTAAGGGTATTTTAAGAAATGCTGAAGGATATAACATAGATCGGATTTTATTCTGCATTGGCAATGACATACTACATACCGATAACACTCATGGCACTACTACTAAAGGAACTCCTCAAGATACTGATGGTAAATGGCATAGGCACTTTACACAAGCTTTAGAGTTATATGTTGAAATAGTTGAGATGCTTATTAAAATAGCTCCAGTTGATTGTGTTCATTCAATGAGCAATCATGACTACATGAGTGGATTCCATTTAGCTCATGCGCTTAAAGCGTGGTATAGAAACACCGAAGCAGTTAAAGTAGATGCTGAACCAATGCACCGAAAATACTACATTTATAAAAATAGCTTAATAGGATTAACACATGGGGATGGAGCAAAGCTACCTAATTTGCCCCTCCATATGGCACAAGAAAAGCCATTACTTTGGGCAAAGACAAAATATAGATATTGGTATCTTCACCACTTACACCATAAACAAAGATATAAGTTCTTGAGTTCTTATGATAATGTAGGGGTAACAGTAGAATTTTTAAGAAGTCCTAGCGGTACGGATAGTTGGCACTATCAGAAAGGATATACTGGTAGTGTTAAGGCGGTTGAGGGGTTTATTCATAATGAATTTGGGCAAATAGCTCATTTAACTCATATTTTTTAATATATTTGCACGTCATAACACTTGTTTACTTTGTAGTTTTAACATTTGTTGATTTAGTTTTAGTTAATTAGAGGGCGTAAAAACCCTCTTTTTTTTGCCTTTTTTTACAATAAGTGAAATTATTTTAACATTTTTCTTATCTAGCAAACTAACTTTTTTTGTGTTTTTTTCGTTGAAAAGAGTTGACATTTAGTTGAAAGTGTGTATATTTGCCATATAATTATTAGAACAATGGACAAAATAACACTAAAAATAGAAACAACAGAACCTAGAAAAAACTGGCTTTTTGTATGTACTGACAAATGTTTAGAGCTAGGAGTAACAACTCAAGAAGTTGACTTGATAATAATAAACGGAGAAAAAAAAAGAATGGAGTTGGACATTAGAAAATGGCACATTTGGTATAAACGGATTAACAACTCATATTTCACAATTGAATAGATAACCACTAAACCACCACCCCCTACTGAAAGAAATAGGGGGTTTAGGTGGTATAAAACCAACATTAACTAAAACACAACAAATGAATTTACCTTTTAATTACACAGATGAATTAACTAACCGAGTTAAACAAAATTGGCTAACACTAGAAAATAAAGATTTGTTTAAAAAGTGCAAAAATAACAATGATTTTTGTATTGCTTTTGCTAGGTTATCAATAGAAAGAAATTGTGAGCGTATGCTCGGAGATAAAATTATTGAAATTTATATCAAAGAAATGATTTAGAAATATAAAAACCCCACCGCCCCCTACTGAAACAAATAGGGGGTTTTGGTGGTATAAAACTAATATTAACTAAAACATATAAAAGTGGAAAAAGAAGAAGTAAAAAATGAAATAGAAAATTTCATAATATATCACTGTGGAAGTAATGATGATCAATTAACCTATCTATTAAGTTGTTTAGATGCATATATTGATAACGACCATATAATAAACGAAGAAAAAGTAGATATTTTAGAAGGTGCATCAGATATAGCACTAAAAGCTAATGGACTTGATGATGCAATCATAGGACTTACGCAACATGGTTTGATAATATATGACTACAACAAATGTATTGATATATTTATGAAAGAAAACGATTGGGATTATAATGAGGCGGTAGAATGGATGGACTTCAATGTTTTAGGTTCTTATAATGGCTCAGGTTCACCAATTTTCTTAATCAATGGATAGGGAAACTAGATAACATTTACAATATGAAAAGAGAAGAAATTACTGACAAACACATTATCCTACAAAGTTTACAATTTATGCTAATCTATTATGAAGGTAGGTTGAAAGCATATAAAGAAACCGATAGAGAGGACTTACAAGAGATAGCTCATAAATACATAGCTAAAATTAGAAGAGTTATTATTAAGAAATCTCAAGAACCGATCAATGAAATAAGTGTTAACAAAATAGAATCTTATAAATAATGGAAAAGCTTAAAGATATAATTCAAGAATACTCTACAATGAGAAGTCTAGAGGTTAATAAAGCAAGGCAAGAAGAAGCTAATGGGAATCAAGAAATGGCTAATTACCATCAAGGTCGAGCTGATGCACTTGCTACGATATTAAGAAAACTAATGAAACTAAATGAAAGTAAAGATGTCTAAAGGAAAAGAAAACGCTTATGTGGTGGCGATAACAACCATATTAACAACAATAATAATAACAATGGACCAGATAGGTCTAATAAATTTAATCTAATGACAAAGAAAGGAATTGTAAAAAGTGTTCAATCTAATGGAACTTGGGAAGGTAAATATGGTCTTATGTATCTTTATGAGGTTACTATCAATGAAGATAGTGGTCAATACATGAGCAAAAGCGACAATCAAACCAAATTTATTAAAGGTCAAGAAGTGGAATATGAATTTACTGGAGGTCAATATCCAAAGATAAAACCAGCTCAAACATTTGAAAAGGGCAATTTTAAGCCATCTAACGCATCTTCTGGAGGTTTTGATACCCAAAGACTAATAGTGAAACAAAATGCGCTAACAAACGCTTGTAACATTATTGGGGATGCTTCTAACCTTAATAAGATAATAGAAACTGCTGAAGTGTTCTCTAAATGGGTTTTAAATGATGAAAAGCCATCTAAAGTTGAAAAGTCTAATGATTTACCTTTTTAATTATGATAGAAGAGAAGTATTATAATGCAGATGGCTCTTATTATGGAACTGAAAAACCAGAGGGTTATGGAGCTGAAGTGATAAATGGCAAATGGACTCTTTTTAATTGGGATGAAAGAGTCAAAGAATATCAAGCAGACCCTAAAGTTAGACTTTGGAAGCTAGAATATAAGACAAATCAATCTTTGCCAATTATGGCTTATGATGGTGATTTAAATGTTACATTTTCAGATGTTTCTTCCTTACACTACGATATGTTTAAGGGAACAAATAAAGAGCTTTCTATCTACATGAATAAACTCAAAAAGCAAGGTTTTGAGTTCAAAAGTGAGTATATTATTAAAGAATTTGATTAAAAATGCACGAAATAGAAAAACTAATAAAAGAAAGAGAAACGGTTGAAGCAATAGTTAAGACAGTTTGTATGGTTCTAAAAGTTAAAGAAAAAGACTTTAAAACAAAAAGCAGAGAAAGACATTTAATGGATGCTAGGAGCATGATTTACGCTTGTTGTAATGACATTCTTGACATTGGATGTTCTGCTATAAGTAGATACTTCAAAATGAATCACGCCACTATAATTCATCATTTAAAAAAGCACAAATCATTAATAGATTTTGATAGTGTTTATGCTGAAAGATATGAAGCTATTGTGATGCTTATAAAGTCTAAAATTGGTTATGTTGAAGATAGTGAAATCATTGACGAACTAATTAGAATAAAGAAAGAAAGAGCATTAAAACTAGAAATGATTAAAGAACATTTAAATAACTAATTATGATAAAAGCTAAAGACAAAGTTTTAAAACTACTACAAGAAAATCCATCCAACAGAGATAGCGATAATAAATTAATAGCAAACTTTTGGTTTTATGAGATCAAAGAAATGGGAAAAGACCCAAACACATTAACCGCTTTTGGTTTGTTAGATTTAATGAGTAAATCCAAGCTAACTAATACCGAAACCATTACAAGGGTTAGAAGGCAATTACAAGAGCAAAACAAAGAGTTAAGAGGTCAAAACTACATTAACCGTCAAACTAAATTACAAAACAAAGTTAAAATGGAATTAGGATATGAAGTTAATTAGAGTCGAAAAAGATAACAATTACACCACTATTAACAATGAGTTCATCTTTAATAAAAATATGAGCTTAAAGTCTAAAGGGTTGCTTTGCCATCTATTAGCTTTGCCTAATGACTGGAAGTTATATGTTGAGGAGGTCGAAAAGTGGCATAAAGACGGTAAAAGCTCTATTTATAGCGCATTTAAAGAGCTAAAAGAGCTTGGTTATATGTCAAGAGAACAAATTAGAGTAGATGGTAAATTTAAAGGTTATTCTTATGTAGTTTATGAAAAACCGTATTTAGATAAACCGAATACGGAAAAACCGTTTACGGAAAAACCGTTTACGGAAAATCGACCACTACTAAATACTAATAATACTAAAGACTTAATTAAACTAAATACTAATAAAACTAAAGGGTTTGATTATCCAGTTGAATTAAATGTTGAAGCTTGGGAGCTTTGGAAAGAGTTTAGAAAAAAAGAGTTTAGGGCATCTTATAAATCTTTAGGAGAACGCTCTGCAATAAGTAAGCTCTTGCGCTTGGCTGGTTCGGACTATCAACTTCAAGCGGACATTTTGCGACAATCAATGGAAAACGGTTGGAAGGGGATTTTTGAGTATAAAGAAAAAAGAAGCAAAACCGTTGAGGTGTTAAGTGAATATCAAAAGGCAATAAATTTAATAAATAAAGATTATGAATAATTTTAAAGTTAAATCTATAAAAAAGAACAATGTAAAGAATGGCTCTTATACAAGCATTATGCTAGGAGATTATGTTCTATAAGTTTTAGTTTTGGATTATATAATAATGAAAGTCTTTGTGGTATTCTTACAATAGGTAAACCAGCGTCTAATCCATTATGTGTTGGAGTTTGTGGAAAAGAAAACTCAAAATATGTATATGAATTAAACAGATTATGTGTTGTTGATAATTTGCCAAAAAATACCTTATCTTTTTTTGTTAGTCAATGTTTAAAAAAACTTCCTAAAATGATTATTGTTAGTTATGCCGATACTTCTCAAAACCATCATGGTTATATTTACCAAGCAACTAATTGGATATATACTGGATTAACTAAAAAAAATACTGATAAGTTTGATATTAATAATCCGAATAAGCACTCTAGACACATTAATGAAAGCAATAAAAAAAATAGATATTGGTATTAGAGAAAGACCAAGAAAACATAGGTATATTTACTTTATAGGTAATAAATCAGAAAAAAACAATTAAAAAAGATTTAAAATATGAGATTAAAAATTATCCTAAGGGACAAAATAAAAGAATACGATTCAAGTTATAAAACACTAACACAAAAAAGAAATATTTTAAGATGACACAAGAGCAAAAATCAGATGTAATAATGCTAATGGCTACAATGAGAGCATTTAATGAGCAACTTTACAATTTAAAGGGAGTTCATAAGCAAGGAATGAAGATGAAGTTTAATAGACTTCTTAAAGTTTCTGCACAATATGAAAAGGAGATAGTACACATAACTCAAAACAATCAAGAGTTTGAAGATGTTTATGATGCTCTCATGGATGTAATAATAGAAGTTAAACAACAAATAAATGGACAAAAAGAATCAAATCTGGAATAGATGCAAAGACATCAAAGCTCTAAAATTAGAATGTTTAGACATTCTTGGAGAATTTTATATCCTTTTAGGGCATAAGCCAGAAGCATTAATTATTAAAAAAGCTAAATGAGCAATTTGTTGAGGATTTAGTTAGTAAATATAGCTCATTGACATTGGATCAGGTTAGATTTGCTATAAAGAAAGGATTGCAAGAAAATGACCCTCCTATATTTGTCAATGTACCCACTTGGAATAAGTTTTTAAGGGACTTTAAAAAGCATGAACAGTTAAGAAGGCAAAACAATCAAATAGAAAGCTTCCAACAACATCAAAAAAGATTAGATGACATGAGTAAGCTTATTGGACCAAGAGAAGTTAAAAAGATAGGCAATGGCTACAATAAGTAAACTAAAAAAGAAGTTAGATAAGATATTTAGCGAATACATAAGATTAAGGGACTCTGATTATAAGGGAATTGTAAATGTATTAGTTGCGGTAAAGAAGCTCCAGCTTTTGGCGGTTCTATCCATGCTGGGCATCTATTCAGCAGAAGATATTTAGCTACAAGATATGATGAAAAGAATGTCAATGCCCAATGTAATTATTGTAATACCTTCTTAAATGGGAATCAGATTAAAGCATCAAGAGGAGTAGAAAACAAATGGGGAAAAGGAACAGTAGAAGAAATTGAGAGTAGAATCCATATTACTGTAAAACTGACAAGAGTTGATTATGAAGAGTCGATTGAATACTATAAACAAAAGATTAGAGAACTTAATAAACAATAAATTGTTTAAAACTTTACCTCCAAAACATTGGGAGTTATTAGAGGTTTTATATATTGCATCCAATG
>FUIF01001865.1_pt1 | contig 22878 bp, 20 predicted proteins | sample 1003461 | NCBI WGS metagenome assembly FUIF01 (sample SAMEA80401918, study PRJEB19352) | marine metagenome | reverse complement strand
GAGAAAAAGAAAAAGAAGATCGTAAAGACGAAAGAACTAAAATACAAGCTACACAACAGAGCGAGCTTATAAATCAAAGAAAAACAAATGCTCCACCAAAAGATTTTGAATCTGCAGGTTTTGATAACTTGGGTGGGTTTGGTTTAGAACAATTTGAACCAAGATAATTTTTTTAACAATTATATAATTATATTTTATTATGGCAGAAATTAAAGCTAAAGTTATAGACTCTGAAGAAAAGTCTATACAAGAAAAAGAACAAATCGTCGCTGAAAAAGCTGGCGTTGTGTTAGATGAATCTGGCACATACAAAGTAGATTTAACAAAAATTAACGAAAAACAAGATGCCGTTCAAGAACAAAAAACAGAAGATGGCGTGTTACGCGGAAGCAGCGAGGATGAAGAAGCTGGGAAAGAAACCGAAGTGGAATTGCAAGAAGTACGCGAAGAAGAAGTAGATACGCCTGTATTAGAAGAAATTACAGACGATGAAACAGATACAACTAACGAGACGGGAGTGGATAGAAGCACTGAAGATGCCGACGCCGCACCGGAACAAGAAGAAATACTACAGGAAGAAGAAGCACAAGCTCCTTCAGTAGATTTACCAGAAAATATTCAAGACTTAGTAAAGTTTATGAATGAAACTGGTGGATCTATAGAGGATTATGCAAGATTAAATGCAGATTACTCAAATGTAGACGATGATACTTTATTAGTAGAGTATTATAAACAAACTAAGCCGCATCTTGGTTATGAAGAAATTCAATTTCTAATGGAAGATAAATTTTCAATAGATGAAGAGCTTGATAACGAAAGAGACGTGCGTAGAAAAAAACTTGCTCTTAAAGAAGAAGTTGCAAATGCTAAAAGCTTTTTGACAGGGTTGAAGGATAAGTATTACAAAGAAGTCAAGTTGGGTTCTAAGTTACTACCGGAACAGCAAAAAGCAATAGATTTTTTCAACAGATATAATAAAGAGCAAAAACAAGCTGATGATTTATTAGCGAAGCAAGATGCACATTTTAAACAAGAAACAAATAAAGTTTTCAATGAAAAATTTAAAGGTTTTAATTTTAACGTTGGAGACAAAAAATATAGGTTTAATGTTAAAGATGTCAATAAAGTAAAATCACAGAATTTAACAAGTGTCTTTGATAAATTTGTTAGTAAAGATTCACTTCTTACTAACTCTGCTGATTTTCACAAATCTTTATTTACTGCTTCAAATCCTGATGCAATAGCAAGTCATTTTTATGAGCAAGGTAAAGCCGATGCAATAAAACAAATGACAGCCGATGCTAAAAATATTAACATGGACGCAAGAAAAACTTCTGACGGCTTTGTTGATACTGGAGGTATAAAGGTGAGAGCTATTTCAGGTGATAATGAGTCTAAGCTAAAATTTAAACTTAAAAATTATTAAAACCTTAAAATTAATTAAAAAATGGCAGCAACAAATTTTGCAGTTGGGACTGGCGGTTTAGTCACTCCTAGCGTACAAAAAATGACCCTAGCTAATTCTTATTTAGATATAAGAAATGATGGCTGGGCAAAACAATATCTTCCTGAGCTATATAACGCTGAGGTAGAGAAATACGGGGACAGATCTATTGGAGGTTTCCTACAAATGTTAGGTGCTGAAATGCCTATGGCTTCTGATCAAGTTATTTGGTCTGAGCAAGGTAGATTGCACATTGCATACCAAGCTACTGTAGCTACTGGTTCTGGTTCATTATCAGCAATTAAAAATATTGATAATACAAGTGGAGATGACGTAGCGCATGGTTTAAGAGTAGGTAACACAGTAGTATGTTCAGTTCAAAGTGTAGTATTTAAAGGATATGTAAAATCAGCAGGTGCAAACCCTGTAGTCGTTCCTTATAATGCAGCTACACCTGGGGACATCACTGGTATCACTGACGATTCAAATCAAACTATTAAATTATTTGTTTATGGTTCTGAATTTGGAAAAGGTGCTAACCCTATGGATGAGTCTATCGAACCTAAATTCTTATCTTTAAGTAATTCACCAATCATCATCAAAGATCATTTTGAAATCAATGGTTCTGATGCTGGACAAATTGGATGGATTGAAGTAAGTGGAGAAGCTGGGCAAGGTGGATATTTATGGTACTTAAAATCTCAAGGAGATACTTCTAAGAGATATGAGGACTACTTAGAAATGGTAATGGTTGAAGCAGAAAAATCTGCAGCGAGTGCTGATGCAGCTGTTCCTGTTGGTACTGAGGGATTATTCTCAGCAATTGGATCTAGAGGTATTGTAGCAACTGGCTTCTTTGATGATGCAACTGATCCAGTACTAGCAAGTTTCGATACATTATTAACTAACTTAGATGAGCAAGGAGCTATCGAAGAAAACATGTTATTCTTAGATAGAGGTGCTAATTTAGGTATTGATGATATGTTAGGAGCTATTAATTCAAACTATAGTGGCGGTACATCTTTTGGTGTATTCAACAACTCTGAGGATATGGCGCTTAATTTAGGTTTCTCTGGTTTCAGAAGAGGTTCTTATGACTTCTATAAAACTGACTGGAAATACTTAAATGACAAATCTACAAGAGGATTAGTTGGTGGTTTAGAAGGGGTATTAGTACCAGCAGGTACATCTTCTGTTTATGACCAAAATTTAGGTAAAAACATTAAGAGACCTTTCTTACACGTTAGATATAGAGCGTCTGAAGCTGATGATAGAAGACTTAAAACTTGGGTCACTGGTTCACTAGGTGGAGCATCTAGTTCTGGTGTTGACAAGATGGAAGTACACTATCTTTCAGAAAGATGTTTAGTAGTACAAGCTGCTAACAACTTTATCAGATTTGATTCTTAATATTTATTAAAGGTAACGGGTGCTTCGGCACCCAATGCCTTTATATTAACTTTTATTATATTATATCATGGAAAAAACAAAAGCTGTGGCTAAACCTAAAAAAGTGCAGCCACAATATAAAGACAAATTATACGAATTAACCATACATGAAACACCAATTGTTTTATGATAAAAGCAAAGGTATATTATGGTTTGACCCTGAAAAGGGATATGAAAGAGAAATCAAATATTGTCCAAATCAAAAAACAATATTTGCAGATGAAATGAAAGGTGTTCAAAGATTAGAGCATGTTTCATTTAAAGATGGTAAATTATTTGTGCCAAAAGAAAAACAAATGCTTCAAAAATTTTTGGAGGTACACCCTTTAAACGGTAAAAAATTCCAAGAATTTAATCCTGTTCAAATTGCAGAAGATGATTTAGATATTTTGCAATTAGAATTAGAAGCAATGAACACAGCCCAAACAATAGAGGTTGATCATGCAGAAGCAATATTGAGGTCTGAGATTGGAAATGAGGTATCTAAGATGACTTCTAAGGAGCTTAAAAGAGATTTATTATTATTTGCAAAGAATGCACCTCAGTTGTTCTTAGAATTAGCAAATGATGAAAACATTAATATTAGAAATATGGGTATAAGAGCCGTAGAAAATAATATTATTACTCTTTCAAATGATCAAAGAACATTTAATTGGGCATCTACTGGTAGAAAACTTATAACAGTTCCTTTTGATGAAAATCCATATTCAGCATTAGCTGCATGGTTTAAAACTGACGAAGGTGTTGAAGTTTACCAAACAATTGAAAAGAAACTAAAATAGTTTACTTATAGTGGTTAGGCCGCTATAAGGCGGCTTAATCATTATATAAAAAAATATTATGGCAATATCGGTCGATAGCGTATACAAAACAGTATTATCAATACTAAATAAAGAGTCCAGAGGTTTTATAACACCAGATGAGTTTCAAAGAATTGGTACACAAGTACAGCTTGATGTATTAGATAGACACTTTAACGATTATAACAAAGCTGTTTTTAAAGAAACTAGAGGTATGGCTGTAAATGGGTATGGAAATATACCTGAAAAAATTGAAGAAAAACTTGATCCGTTTTTTAAACAAGCGGATATTACTTTAACAAATGGAGTTGGTACTTTGCCTACTGATTTGTATAAAACAATTAATATTAGTATAACTAATAAAACTATTCAGTTAGAAAAAGTTGATAAAAGAAGTTTATCATACTTATTGTCTTCACCTTTAACAAAACCAACAACATCATTTCCTGTATATTATCAGAGAGCAACAGATATAATTGTTGAACCTGCTTTAACAGATGGCAGCTGGACATTAGGTAATTTACTTATTGAATATATAAAAACACCAGCAAGCCCGGTTTGGGGTCATACAAAAAATAGCACAACAGGTGCGTTAACATTTACAGAAAGTACAGGGGCAACAGTAATACCAACAACTGGTTATGTTGATTTTACATTACACCCTTCAGATCAAGTTGAATTAATATTAGGTATATTAAAATATGCTGGATTAGTTATTGAAGATCCTGCGGTAATACAAGCTGCTAGCGCTGAAGAAACTAAACAAATACAACTACAAAGCTAAATTAAATGGGATTATTAGGAACAACAACTCAACAAACGTATTACGAAGGAAGTAACTTCGGTAATTACAGATATATATCATTAAAAGATATTATAAATAACTATATAACAGCTTTTATAGGTGATGGTAAGTTAATACCTGTATGTAATAGAACAGACGTTATATTTCATGCAAAAAGAGGTATACAAGAATTTAGTTATGATATTTCAAGAGTAGAAAAAATACAAGAAGTGCAAGTAAGTAGTACTTTATCAGTTCCTATGCCTCAAGACTATGTTCATTATGTTAGACTATCTTATGTAGATGATGCAGGTGTAGAACATATAATATATCCCGCTAGGTATACATCAAGACCTTCTGAATCAATATTACAAGATGATGATTATAATTATTTATTTGATGATAATGGTAATTTATTAACCGGTACACCTGTTATTCAAGCTAACTTTAATAAGTTTGAACATGGAAATATAGTTGGTACATACAATGGAGAACAAGTAAACTATAGTGGATCATATGCTGCTGAAAGAATTGCAGAATTTGGTAAAAGATATGGATTAGATCCAGAAATTTCACAAAAAAATGGTGTATTTGTTATTGATGAAGCAAATGGAAAGATAGGATTTAGTAACGAATTAATTGATAAAGTTATTACTTTAAAATATATATCTGACGGCTTAGGAACAGATGATGAAATGAAAATACATAAATTAGCCGAAGATGCAATGTACAAATATATAACTTATGCAATAGCAAGTACTAGAAGTAGTTTTCCTGAATATATAATTAACAGGTTCAAAAGAGAAAGAAGAGCTGCAATGCGAAATGCAAAGTTAAGATTATCTAATTTAAAAATAGGTGAACTTACTCAAGTAATGAGGGGTAAATCAAAACGTATTAAACATTAATTAAATGCCAGTAATTAAAAATAACTTTATTCAAGGTAAAATGAACAAAGACCTTGATGATAGATTATTACCTAACGGCCAGTATAGAGACGCACAAAATATAACTGTTTCAAAGTCTGAAGGCTCAAGCGTTGGAGCTGTACAAAATGTATTAGGAAATGATTATGCTTATGCTGGTGGAACAATTACAGATTTACCAGTTAGTATTGATGCTGTTGGCGAAGATACATTTTCTTTGTGGGAAACTATTGGATTTTACAATAATTCGCAAACTGGCGATGTATTTTGGTTTGTAACTTCTTTTGCCGGTAATGCAGCAAGTGACGATGTATTGTTATATAAAACTGCTGCTGACGTTATTGTTTTAGGCGGGAATGATGGTAATGATGTAACTCATGACGACGATACAGATAATCATAATAGTATAGAAATAGCTAACGCTTCTAATTATGATATTCAAGTCGGGATGAAAGTCACTGGCACTGGTGTTGCGGCAGATACATATGTTCAAGCGGTTTCTACATCTAGTAATGTTCATACAATAACATTAAATAAAGCACAATCTAGTCAGACAGTTTTAGATGATGTAACTTTAACATTTACGCATACGTGTAGAATATATAGGTTTAATACAATACAAAACACCTCTCCTTCACCAATAATAGATAATAAAAGATTAAATTTTTCAAAAAATCACCATATACATCACGTTAACTTATTAGATAATTTATTATTTTGGACAGATAATTATAATCAACCTAGAAAAATAAATATTGATAGCACTTCATTTCCTGACGATGATTTTTTTGAAGATAGAATTAGCGTTGCACAATTTGCACCTTATTCGGCGCCTAAAGTAAAATTAACTAAAGTAGCTTCTTCAACGGTTCCAAGTTTACACTTAAGAGATAAGTTTGTAAAGTTTGGTTATAGATATGTTTATGACAATAACGAGGTTTCTTTAATATCACCATTTACACAAACATGTTTTTTACCTGGTAAGGGTAAAGATATAAATCACGGTAGTTTTAAAACAGGGCAAGCTGGGTTAATAACACAAGCTGAAGCAATGGCAACTCAAAAAGCTACTGTAATGGATGTTTTTCAAAACATGGTAAACCGTGTACATTTATTTATAGATTTACCATCTGAAGAAGACAAAAACAATGTAGCGTCAGCAGATGCTGGTGTAAAAGATAGCTCAATAACCGTTGATGCTCATATGGTAGGAGCGGCAAGTTCAAATCAAAGTATTCATAGTATTGGTATACCTGGCGCTGGCCAAGCTTCAGGTGTTATTGATAATACAACAACAATGCTAACCGCTAGAGGTGATAAATATACGGTTGCTTCTATAACTGAAGCTGCTGATTTAGGAGATACATCTACAATAACTTTTAATGAAGAAATACCTACAAATTTAGGTATATTTCATAATGAAAAATTATACTTTTTTAAACCCGGAAGTGATACAAAATATTATCAATATACTAACCCATTAAAAATTAAAAGAGTTGAAATAGTATATGCAGAATCTGATAGCCCTGCTGTAAAAATTGTAGATACTATAAAAATACCTACAGGGCAAACAAGTTTAGATAATATAATAAAACATAGAGCCGAACCTGCTTCTGACGCAAAAGCTAAATTAAAATTTGGTATTGAATATGTATATGATTCAACTAAACCAATAAAAACCTTACCAGAATCAGATATTACAAGAGTAGCTGATATAGTTCCTATAAAAGCAGCGGCACAAGAAGTTTCTGGTAATAGAATTATATATGGTAATTTTAAATTAAATAGACCAATAACAAATCTTATAGAAAGAAAAGATAATATTACTGTAACTAGTAGAGATCAAGAAGAATATAATTCACAATATTTATTACATTCAGTTAAACAAGCTAGAGAGTATTCTGTAGGTTTAGTTTTATCAGATAGATATGGTAGACAATCAACAGTATTTTTGCCAACAGCAAATACAACGTATATTACACCAAGAGATACATCTTCAGACGCTATAACACCTATGACAGATACAAATAATGATGGTGATAATTCAGATGGCGGCGAAGGTTTTGTAGCGGCTAATAGATGGAATGGAACAGCATTAAATATAGATTTTGGTGCAACAATAACTGATGTTTATGACAAAAATACAAATCCTTATGGCTGGTATTCTTATAAAGTTGTTGTAAAACAACCACAACAAGAATATTATAATGTATATGTTCCATCTTTAATAGATGATATAGATGATAGTGTTGCAGCAGATAAAAGTTCTTTTATTACTTTATTTGGGGATAACATTAATAAAGTTCCAAGAGATATAATTGATGGAAGTTTAGATAATCAAATTGCATCATCAAAAACAAAACTATTGCCTAGAATATTAAATGTGGATTCAGGCGGTATTGCGGATGGAATAGTAGGTAATGGCCATAAACAACAAACTACAACTGATTTTATTGAAATTATTTCATTAGGAACTACAGATCAATTTGATAATAATAATGCAACTGCAATTAGTAATATAAGCACAAGTACAAATATTGTTAACTTTAAAAGAAAACCAGTTATGGCTGAATTGCCAGATGGTTTTGGTGGCGGCAAAGGACCAAGCGTATCTAAACTATGTGTATTAGAAACAGACCCATTTATTTCAGCATTAGATATATATTTTGAAACATCAACCGGCGGGAAATTATCAGATTTAAACGAAGCAATACAAGCTTCTCTAGCTCAACACCATCAGGTATAAATATTTCAGCAAATACTTTTGCGGAAAACATTGCAGCAAATACACAAATAGCTTCATTAACTTATACTGATACAAATGGTAGTTCCCCATCGGGTGAAACATATACTTTAGAATCTGTAACAGACGGTGGCAACACAAATAGAATTAATGAATTTCAAATAGCATCAGGCGCATTAAAAACTGCCACTGGTACTGCACATTTAGGCCACGAGTTTAGAAATAGACCTGAAGATACTTTTAGTTTTGAAATTAAAGTAATAGATAGCGGAGGAAATGAACATACAGAAACAAAAACTATAACATTAACAAATGTTGCTCCTACTTTAATTGCACCATTTAGTTCAGTAAATGTATCTAATAATTCAAGCTCTGGAACTACTGTAGGAACTTATACTGCTACTAATGGGGCTGGTAAGCTTTCAGCACAAAATAATAGTTTAACTTTTAGTATTTCAGCTGGCAATACTGCTAATAAATTTGCAATAGGAGGTCAAACGGGTGTTCTTACAACTAATACGTCGTCTTTAACCGCTGGCGATACTTACAGTTTAACAATAAGAGTAACTGATGTTGGTGGTTTATTTGCTGAAACAAATTTAGCAATAACGATAATTTCTTCAAGTGTTAAAAGTTTTTATAGATCTGCTGGCAATACAAATCAAAGTCAAGTATGTAATGACTCAGCAAATCAGCAGGCATGGTTTGAGGGAAATGGCACTTTACCAACAGAAGGCGACACTATTTATACTTCCGCCGCAGGCACATCGGTGTTTAATGGACAAAACGCTTGGTATGTTGGATTGGAAGACCAATCAAATAATCCAGATGAAAATCATTTAAAATTTCAAATAACTACAAATGGCTCAGTAAATAACGTTAGTTTATGTACTGGGTAAAACATGTAATAATAAAGTATGGCTGATTATAATTTAAAAGTTGATTTTTTTAACACCTTTATTGTAAGATTTGAAAATGATAATAAACTATTTATTGAAGAATCAAGAATTAAAGGAGGGTTTAATGAGCCTTTTGTAAGCAATGGACCAAAAGCACATTTAGTTGATGAAACATATGCAGAAACTAGACGTGAAAATGCTTTAATATATTCTGGAGTATATAATTCAAGAACAGATGTTAATAGAACAAATGTTTTTAATGCTGCTGAACCTATAACAAGAGCAGTTGATCCATCGCATGGTAGCATACAAAAGCTGCATGCTGAAGATACTAATTTAAATATATTTCAAGAAGAAAAAGTTAGCTATGCGTTAATTGATAAAGACGCGTTATTTACAGCTGAAGGTGGACAACTTACAGCATCAGGTGCAAAGGTAATAGGACAAGTAGTACCTTATTTAGGAAAATATGGTATAAGTAAAAATCCTGAAAGTTTTGCTTTTAAAGGTATGCGAAAATATTTTGCAGACAAAAATAGAGGAGCAATATTAAGATTATCAAGAGATGGTATTACAGAAATATCACAAGCAGGTATGAGAGATTATTTTAAAGATAATCTTAAAGTATCTGATAAAATTGTTGGTATGTATGATGATCATCATGATAAATATGTAGTTTCTTTACAAGGTAATTCAATTGCAGGAGGATATGATACATTAGCATTTGATGAAATTGCTAAAGGTTGGGTTAGTTTTTATACGTATAAACCAAATTTTGGGTTTAGTCAAAATAAAGATTTTTATACATTAAATAATAATGATGTTTGGCTTCACTATTCTAATTCACAACATAATCAGTTTTATTCTGCTGCATATGGCTTTGGTGGTGGTAATTCAACAATTACTTTTATAGCAAATCAGGAACCAGGTGTAATTAAAAATTTCCATGCTATTAGTTATGAAGGAGACGCAAACTGGAAAATGGAAACAGCCACTACAGATTTAGGCATGAATGCTTATAGAATATATGGTAATACAACAGCTGGAGATGTGGGAGGAGTTGCATTATCTGGTGATATTTTGCCTCAATTTGTTAAAAAAGAAAATAAATATTATAGTCAATTAATGAATAATAATCCAGATACCGGCGATAATCAAGTTGTTGGTGTAAACATTTCTGGATTTAAAGGATTTTTTAATACAGTAAAAATGACTAATGGTGCAGACGCTGAAATAGAATTATTTAGTGTTGACCACGAAGTCTCACAATCAAGTTAAAATGGAATTTAATATACGCAGACTCGAAGAGTCAGATTATGAAACACTAGTTAAGTGGTGGAAGTGGTGGAGATGGCAAGCACCACCTAAAACTTTTTTACCAGATACGGGTTTTTTAGTTGAAAAAAATGAAATTGGTATAGTTGCATGTTATGTGTATATGACCAATTCTAAAGCAGCTTTACTTGAATGGATTATATCTAATCCAGAATACAGAGAAAGCGACAGAAAAGACGCGATAACGCTCTTAATTCAAGCCGTAGAGCGTGTTTTAAGCGATCAAGGTATCAAACATGTGTTTACAATGGGTAGACATAAAAATTTAATAAATATTCATAAAGAATTAGGTTGGTTAGTTGATAAAAACCCTTCTTATGAAATAATAAAAAATTTATAGTAAATGGCAGTATTTAGCGCAGCAGCGGCAAAAAAAGCGGGTAGAAAACAAAAAGCGGCCCAGGCAAAATTAGATAATTTGCTAGCTAATAGACAGCAAATAATAAATCCATATTCTAATGTTAGTGATTTATCTGATATGGTTAGTAATCCTTTTGCTAATTTACAAGTTGCAACTCAAGCCGCAGAAATGCAAGCAGATGAAGCTGATATATCATTAGCTAATACATTAGATACATTAAGAGCTACAGGGGCTGGTAGCGCAGGTGCAACAGCATTGGCACAAGCAGCTTTAAGAAGTAAACAAGGTATTTCAGCTACAATAGAACAACAAGAAGCACAAAACGCAAGATTAAGAGCGCAGGGCGAACAACAAGCTATGACAATGAGATTAGCGCAAGCGCAAAGAGTACAGGATGCTGATGTAATGGGTAGAACATTTATGTTTCAAGCAAGAGAAGGTAGACAAGTGGCTAATATTGCAAGAGAAGCCGGTATGGTTCAACAATATGGACAACAAGAAGCAGATGCAAGAGCGGCTATGGGTGCTAACTTTGCTGGCGCATTAGGTGGAATTGCACAAGGTGTAGGCGCGTATTATGGAGCAAAATCTGATAGAAGATTAAAACAAGACATTGAATTTTTAAGATTATCACCTAGCGGATTAAAAATATATTCATTTAAATATAAAAATGAAGAAGGTGTTTATGAGGGTGTAATGTCAGACGAGGTGCCGGCAGATGCAGTTATAAAGAACTTTGTTGGTATTTATGATGGTGTTGATTATTCAAAAATAGATGTAGAATTTAAAAGAATTAAATAATGAGTTTACCTAAAGTTAGTTACGGAACATATAATTACGGACAATACGCAAATCCTACAGCTATAAAATACAAAGGAGGTTTTGGTGAAGGGTTAGCTGCTGCTATAGGCACAGCTGGTAAAGCTTTTGGCGAAATAAAAGCAGCTCAGATAAAGAAAACTGATGCTGCAAATGCAGAAGCTACAATATCTTCACAAAAGTATGGTGCTGCAATAAAAGAATATCTTGGAAACGCAACATCACAAAATAGAAAATATATAAAGCAAAAGAAAAAAGAATACGGAGACATAGTAAGACAATATAGACTTAAACAAATTAGTGATGACGAGTATACAGAAGCAATGGATGGGTTTGAAAACTTACTTGTTAGCTTAAAAGGTTTAAAAGGTGTTATTGACACTTCACAAAAAGTAAATAACGGAGAAGATATTGCAATGAATAATTTAAGAGGCAATCCTCTTTCTATAGATGCAGAAATAAAAAGAAGAGCGCTTAGCGATGGAAAATTTATATTAAGTGATAATGCACAAGGTGAAGTTCAAGTACAAATGCCTGGTTTTATTGGTTTAAATCAAGGTCAGTTTCCTGTTCAAAACGTACTTTTATCTGATTTAAATTCTAACGAAAAAATATACATGCCAGATCTTAATTATAGACATGACGACAATCAGAATATAAAAAACGTAAAAAAAGATATAAGACAGAAAATTGTTGAAAGTGATAATTTAACTGTATTTAGAGAAGCAGCAGACGAAGAAGGTGAAATGTCATTACGTGCTGAATATGTTGACGGTAGTAAGAAAAATGAAATTATCGATTTAATAAAAGAAGACGGACAACTTGTAGGTAAATTAACCGCAGATCAACAAAGAATATATTTTGAAGACCAAATGAAAAATGGTATGGGTTCTTGGAACGGGTCTGAAGACCAAGTTAGTCAATTAGAAAATGCACTAGCTGAAGATTTAGTTAATGACTTTTTAGGACCAGATGGAAAAGGTATTATACTTGGTAATAAAACAAATAAACCTAAAGACCCTACAGATAAACCTACTTTAACAGAACAAGATAGGTTAAAAATTGCAGAAAATATCAAAAGAACCATGAGCGCAAGAAAAGATATTGCTGCAAACTTTAATTCTGATATTAAATTTACAGGCACTGGACAAAATAGAAGAATTACAAATTATTCTGATTTCAAAAAGAAATTACAAAAATTAGGTATAACTATAGGAAGTCAATTTACTGATGATAATGGTAAAGTACATACTCTTGAATTAAAAGGGCTAGGTTATACTGATAGTGTAGATTTTAGAAATATGGACTCAGAAACATTAGAAATGGTGATAGAAAACTTACAAGGTGGTATGAAAATTTTACAACCAGCTAGATCACTACCTTAATTTAAAAACAAAATGTTAATTGAAAAATTAAATTATTAGATATGTTTGAATATAACGGATATACATTTACCTATGCTGAAATAGAGGATAGAGCTTTACAAAAAGGATTATCAATGGAGGAGTATTTGCAACAAAACCCTTCGATAAAAAGAATAAATGCAAATTTTCCAACAGACCCTATAAACCAGGAAGCAGATATGGGGTCAGAAGATACGGCTTCCGGTTCGGAAGATGGTTCATCGGGATTTCTGAACAGAGTAATTAACTCACCTATTGTTAATAAATTATTTGAAGCAGCTTTACCTGTTACCATCAGACCTGCATTAGATACTTTTGCAGGAGGCGAAACTTTAGCTGAAAGAGCCCAAGATGCAACAGAAACTTTAGTAGGAGCGGCAGTTGCAGGAGAGGTAACAAGAGAAGTTGCAAGAGAATTTAAAGAAGATCCAACAAAAACTGTTAGAGCTTTATACAACGAAGGTTTTAAAAAGGGTGGTGCAGGTATGATAGATACTAGCATTGAAATAACTTTTGATAATATAAAAGATACAGAAGAAGCTTTAACTTTTGGAATAGTTTCTAACATATTAGACCCTGAAGGTGAGAATAGAAAGGTATATCTGCTCTAACTAAAAATATAATTAAGGCTAAAGATGCAATGTTTGATTCAGGGTATGGTAAATTCTTAGAAGCATTTATACCTGGTCTTAGCCTGCTTACCACTTCACGAGAAGAGATTGACGAAATGAGAGAGCCTTTTAGAAAAATTTCTCAATCTTACCAATACGAAAATACTATAACTGAAGAAATTAAAAAAGGAGCAGACGCAGACTTTACACAAATTGCTTCAAGAATTATATCAGATGGGTTAACAAGTATGCCTTATACGATAGCATCGTTAAATCCATATACAGCAACTGCTTTAGGTATAGGTATAGCTGGAGATAAATTTATTCAAGAAGTTGAAGAAAATCCTGATAAAACTTTATTTCAATTATACGGAAACGCTATAACTACAGGAGGTATTGAAATGGCTGACGCTTACTTAACAAGAAGAATGTTTGGGTCGGCTGGTTTATTAACTAATGGTATGAAAAAAAATGCCGGTGAACAAGCTGTAAAACAATTAAATAAAGGAATTAGTGATAAATTAATAGATATTATAGGTATTGCAGGTAAAGAAGGTTTAACTGAAATAGGGCAAGCAATATCAACCAGAATAAATGATAAGCTTTGGTTTAATTCTGACGATGTTTTTTCACAAGGTGGTGGATTTTTTGAAATTGACAGTACAGACCAACACGGATTTATACCTGGCATTAAACAAGGTAGATTAACAAAAGGTATATTAAAAGACGCTTATAGTATAATTGATGAAGGTATTATTGGTGCATTTAGCGGAGGTGGTGTTAGTACAGTTTCAACAGCTATTCAAAATAATGAAATATTAAAAGCTAGAGTTGAAAACTTAATGATGTCGGTAAGCACTAGAGAACAAAGGAATAAGCTTGTAAAAGAATACGTTCAAAGAAACGAAGAAATAAAAAAAGCTAAAGATGCCGGGCAAACTAGAAGAGCAGCGGCTTTATTAGGATTAAATAGAAAAACAGCAGCTAAAATATCTGAAATACAAGCTAAAAATAGGATGGTAATAGATAATATTACTGGTACAGATTTACAAACATATGCTTCAAATGTTGATGCAATAAATGCTTTAGCTGATGGTAATATAACAAAGTCTACACAAAGAGAATAGATAAACTTGTTACTGAAAATAATCAAATATTTGATAAAGCTTTAAAAGAAAACTTTGGTGAAAATTATAGTTTTACAGAAGCTGCAGCGAAACAACTAGGATTAAAAACAAAAAAAGCTAAAACAACAGCTGAATTTAATAAATTAATTAAAAAGTTATCAGGTAAGACAATAAAAGATTCTAATGGTGTAAATGGTGTTTTTATTGGTAAAGGGCAAATTGTAATAAATGAATCTGTTGCGCTTGAACAAGGTGCAGTTGGTGTTGGTAGTCACGAAATATTACACCCTATATTAAATGCAATGGTTGGTGATGCAAATCAACAACAACAAATTGTAGAAGAATTCAAGAATACATTAACTCGTTCACAAAGAAGATGGACAGATAATGAAATGAAAAGACAAGGCAAACAAGAAGGTACTTCAGAATATTATACAGAATATTTAAATGTATTTTCAGAGGGTCTTGTAAAGAATAGAATTAGTTTTGATTTAAATTTTGGTGAACAAGTAAGAGATTGGGTAAAAAACTTATTTGTTGGTAAAGGATTTAAAAATATTGATTTTAGAAGCGGAAGAGGAGTATATAACTTTATGAAAGCTTATAATCAAAGTATAAAAGATGGCAAGCTTAGTAAAGAAGTATTAAGTGCTTTAGATGCAAAAGCGGTAAAAGAAGCTGAAGCCTTAGGTAAACAAATACAAAAATCTGAAATATCTAATGAAATACAAAAGATATATGATGATAAAGGATTTAATGGTGCTTTTGAAATATTAGAAAAATACGAGGGTATGGCTAACAAACATGCCCAAAGATTTAGAGATGTACCGGGTTTTGCTACAAACTCAGATATATTGGTTGATGAAATATTAACAGGTAGAAGAGGTGTTATAGATTTAATAAGAGCATATAATCCTGGTTCAGGTGTACCTTTAGCTGCTTATATAAATAAATATTTATCTTCAAGAGTTATTGAAATAGCAAACAGAGTATTAGATACAAACTTTAAAAGCGATGTAACTGAAGCAAGAGGTGTAACTGATACAGTTGTTGAAGAAAACGTAAAAGAAGATACTCAAAGACCAAGTTTGCGTTTATCATTAAACTTAACGCAAGAAGTTATTGATAGAGTTAAAGATGCTGTTGTAAAAAGTTTTGGTACAAGAATGCCAGAAGTTACATCAAAACAATTTAAAAAACAGTTAGTTGATAATTATAAAACATTTTTGAAGCCAACAATGGCTACAATGATGGGTACTGAGCAAAAATATAAAGATTTTGTTAGTGAAAATTTTAAATTAATATACGATATATTGCCTCAATCAATTATTAATAAAAGATTCAAACCTTTTGCAGAACCAGTTGTAGATGAAAACGGTAAACAATTAAGAGAAAAAACTGCACAAGGTAATAAAATATTTAGAAAAAAGAAAATAACAAGACAAGAGTTTGTTGATTACTTTACAGGTCCTAATGTAGGTGGGTCTACAAAGGGTGCAAGAAAAACAGCTCTATCTGAAGCTTTAGCACAAGAAGTTGCTTTTGATGCTACGTTAGATGTTTTAAGAAATCCTGATGTATTTGAAAAAGTAAAAGCAGTTGCAGCGGCACAAGAAATTGATATAGCTGATAATTATTTATCACAAGTGGCATCTAAAATAGACAGAGGGGTTGATTTTCAGTTTAGTAGAGAATCTAATAATGCGGCAGATTTATATGCTATTAGAGATGCAATTATGGAAGGTAATTTACAAGAAACTTTTCCTAATATATATGATGAAATACTTAGTGCAGCAAAAGGCTTAGGATTATCTGTTCCTTCGGCTTTTAAAGGTGTAACATATGAAAGCTATGTAACAAAAGTTCAAAATGATAAGAAAAGTGAAAACTTAAAAGTAATTGGTGATGGTTTAATGGGGCCTACTGGTACTGATGTTGTTTTTGAATTAACAAAAAATAATAGTAATAAAGTTTCTATAGGTACTGAAATTAAAAATGGTGTAAGAGATCAATATGGTAGTGCTACATTTAAAACTAATGAAGAAGGTAGTTTAGAAACAACAAATCCTTTGATGGCTGATATGATACCATTTTTAGCTGAAAAGTTAGAAATATACGAAGAATTGCATAAAAGAGCTGAAGAAATACAAGGCGAAACTATTGAATTTAAATTTCCACAAACAGGTTATTTAGAAAGCACATGGAATCAACTAAAAGATGAGTTTATATCTAAAGAAAGAAACATACAAGTTGTTTTTGACAATGCTCATTTGATTGAAAAATTTTACAATAAGAAAGGTGTATATGCAATGTACATCGGTAATAAAGGTTTGTTTTATTTAGGCAATAATAAATATGATTTAAAAGCGCCTAGATTAGAATCTAAAATGAAAACCTATATGTCTTTACGATCTAGTGGTACAAGAGCTGATGGTAAAGTTACATTAACATTAAGGGGATTTAATGCTTTAGTAAATGGTAAAAATTTACCTAAAAATACATTAATAAGTGACGCTAATTTTGAAACTGACTATTTCCAGCCTAGTAAAGAAGCTGGTGCTTTAGATGCAGAATTTAATGATATATTGCAAGATAAATTTAAAATTGGTTCACAAGCTAGATATACAGCTATAGATGCCAGAAGAGAAGGTAAAAACAAAGGTATGTTTAACTTCTTTATACCACATAGTGCAGAAGATTTTCAAGGTTTAATGTATGCTGTATTACCAAAAGGTAAAAAAGGCGAAGTAGCACAACAATGGTTTAGACAAAATTTATTTCAACCATATGCAGTTGCAATGGAAAATATTAATAGAGATAGAATGGCTTTAATGAATAATTTTAAAGCATTGAAAAAGAAAATTAATACTGTTCCAAAAATACTTAATAATAAAATACCAGACAGTAACTTTACTTATCAAGATGCCGTAAGAGTATATATATGGAATAAACAAGGTATGGATATACCTAATTTATCTGATAAACAAGTAAAAGATTTATCAAATACAGTTAAAAAAGATAAAGATTTAAGATCTTTTGCAACTGAATTAATTGGTTTAAATGGCGACGTTGGTTATATAAAACCTGGTGAAGCGTGGGATGTTGGTACAATTACTACTGATTTAGTTAGTAATTTAAATGAAGGCGTTAGAGGCAAACACTTAGCTAAATGGAAAGAAAATGTAGATATTATATTTAGCCAAGATAACTTAAATAAACTAGAAGCTGCTAATGGTAAAGCATATGTTAGTGCATTGAAAAATGTACTAAGAAGAATGGAAACAGGAAGAAATAGAATGGGTGGCGGTAATCCAATTGTTGATAAATGGTTGGATTGGCTTAATAATTCTGTTGGTGCTATTATGTTTATAAACGTTCGATCTGCTGTACTACAGACTATATCTACTGTAAACTATATGAACTGGTCTGATAATAACCCTTTAAAAGCGGGCTTAGCTTATGCTAATCAACCACAATATTGGAAAGATTTCTTAATGATATTTAATTCAGATTATTTGAAACAAAGAAGAGGAGGTTTAGAATTAAATGTACAAGAAAACGAAATAGCAGATATGGCTAAAAGAAACGGCGTAACCGGTGTTATTAGTTATATATTAAATAAAGGTTTTGTATTAACAAGAATGGCAGATAGTTGGGCAATTGCAAACGGTGGTGCAGCAATGTATAGAAATAGAGTTAATACTTATAAAAAACAAGGTTTATCAGAACAAGAAGCAGAACAAAAAGCTTTTGCTGATTTTAGAGAATTAACAGAAGAAGCACAGCAATCATCAAGACCAGATAGAATTAGTCAACAGCAAGCAAGCGGATTAGGAAGAGTTATATTAGCTTTTGCTAATACACCAATGCAGTATACAAGATTAATGAAAAGAGGCGCACAAGATTTAGTAGCAGGTAGAGGTGATTGGAAAACTAACGCATCTAAAATAATGTATTACGGTGTTGCGCAAAACTTATTATTTAACGCAATGCAACAGGCATTATTTGCATTAGGATTTGATGATGAAGAAGATGAAAAGAAAAAAGATAAATATGCTAATGTAGCTAATGGTATGGCTGATTCAGTGCTTAGAGGTACAGGTGTAGCCGGCGCAGCGGTTTCAGCAGGTAAAAACTTTTTAATAGATTTAAATAGAAGAAGTAAAAAATCTAGACCAGAGTTTAATGAAGCACCGTGGAAATTACTTGATATATCTCCACCATTATCTTCTAAGCTAAAAAAATTAAGATCAGCGGGATATGCGTTTGATTATAATATGAAAGAAATACAATCAAAAGGTTTAACGTTAGAAAATCCAGCGGCTATGGCTATTGGCCAAACAGTTTCAGCTTTGACTAACGTTCCTTTAGATAGAGTATTAAGATTATATGATAATGCAAGAGCGGCTGTTGCGGAAGACACAGAAGCATGGCAAAAAGTCGCATTGCTTTTAGGTTGGTCTACATGGGAGCTAAATATAGAAGATGATAAAAAAATCTAAAAATCCTATTAAAAAGAAAACTAATACTAAAAAAATAAGAACTAAAAAAAGATTATAATGGCAAAAAAAGATGCATGTTATCATAAGGTAAAGTCAAGATACAAAGTATTTCCTTCAGCATATGCTAGTGGAGCATTAGCAAAGTGCAGAAAAGTTGGCGCAAAAAATTGGGGTAATAAATCTAAAAAATAAGTAATGGGATATAAAAAATCAAAACCAAGCCTTGCGGCTAGACAAGCTCTTATAAACGGCGCCGCAAGATATGACACTAGAAAATATATGGGTCATACATCAAGTAAAAAACCAAAAAATGGCAGTAAGAAAAAGTAAAAAAGGTTTAGCTCTTAAACGTTGGTTTAAAGAAAAATGGATTGATGTTCGTACAGGTAAACCATGTGGTAGACGTAAAGGTGAAAAACGTGGTACACCATATTGTAGACCTAGCAAAAGAGTATCGAGTAAAACGCCAAAAACTTCTAGCGAAATGTCATCTTCTGAAAAAGCAAAGAAGATTAGAGAAAAGAAAAGATTAGGGCAACCAGCTGGTAAGCAAGAAGAGTAAAAAACGTTAGAAGAAGAAAATAACACGTAATTACATATATTATACAAACTTAACTCAACATGAAACAAATCCTCACTATATTAATACTATTAATATCGTTTAATAGTAATGCACAGTTCTTAAAAGAAGTTTATAAAGATTTCTTAAAATATGGTACATTTTATGCAGCCGGTAACGTGGGTAATGCAAAAATGGAATCTAAAGAATATTTCGTAAGAACAAATCCAGATAACTTATACGCAATACCAGAGGTTGTAGACGAAACTGTTTATCACCCGTATGATTATAGATACGGTTTTGGTATACGTAAATTAGCTAGATTTGATTACGAGGTAAAACCTGGAACATTCTGGACTGGTGATCAGAAACTTGAAAAGCAATTTGCTTTATCAGCCCAACATCAGCTGTAAAAGGTTTAGAATATTTATTACATTGGGAAAAAGAAAGAAAAGATGGTGAAGAATTTACTAACAAAAGATTATTTGTAAGACATACAGGTAAGTATCATATTGGTAAGTTTGAAGCTAGAGAACAAGGTAATGTAGGCTTTGAATATACTTCTGGTGAAGTAAGAGCCAGACTTCCTATTGGTAAGAAGTTTAGTATATCTGCTGGTGCAATATATAGAACTCACCAACAGCCATATGGATATAATCCAATTGAAATATGGTTAAACGAGGTAGAAATATATACAGATCCTAATACAGGACAAACATTTGAATATCCTAAAAACCCATGGTATTCATTAGGTTTTTTATATGGGTATGATGATATATTTTATCAATCAACCGATGAAAACGGTAATCAAACAAGTGATTGGTATTGGGTAGATGCTGGGGGTGAAATAGTTGCTTATACGGATTTACAGTTTAGAGACGATGTATTTTTTGAATTAATGAATCGTTTTAACGAAGAAGCATGGGCTGAATTAGAGCCATTCGCTGAGATTGCTCCAATCATTGGTTTTGATTTTTATCATTACAAAGCTAATTTCTGGCTTCATGCATATGGAAATTACATATTACCTTATCATAAATATGTTAAAGGTAACGAAGACTTTAGCTATCTTCATAGAAACAGCTGGGGCAAAGGTGGTCACAATGATTTATTAGAAGGTGAACAATGGGATGATTACCAAGCAGGTTTAGTTTTTGGATGGAAAGTTAGCAAAGCAATAGGTATATTTATTGAAGGTGAATATACAAAATTTTGGGACTCAAAAATATTTAACTCAAACTTCGGAGTTAATTTTACGTTTAGTATAATGGACGAACTATCAGAAAAATCAAAAGTATCATTAGATATAAAAGCAATGATCGGCGCTGTTATTGGTATCATATCAATAGCTAGTGTTTGGTTTACATTAACAGCTGAAATAGCACAATTACAATTAGATGTAATAAGAATGCAAGACGCTGTTGCACTTAATGAAGAGTTTAGAATTAAATGGCCACGTGGAGAAATGGGTGCATTACCAGATGATGCAAAACAAGACTTAAGAATACAATATTTACAAGATGACGTAGAACAACTAAAGTATGTTGTTAAAGCGTTAGAAATAGACAATGCTAAAAAATAATCATGGCAAAGCAAATATCAGAAGAAACTAAAGTAACAATTGATTTAAAAACAATAGGTATGGCCGCTGCAGGAATTTTTGCTCTTGCAACTATGTGGTTTACTTTACAAAATGATATAGCGCTTGCTAAGGAGCTACCTGCTCCCGTTATTGATAGGGTTGAATATGATTTAAAAGACGAATTAATTCGTCAGACAATTTTAGATACTCAAGATGATGTTGAAGCAATGAAAGAGCAATTAGATAAAATTGATGAAAGATTATACGAACTACAACAACGAAGATAATGAAATACCTTTTAATTTTAATTCCATTTATATCTTTCGCTCAAGTTGACGTACCAGAAAATACTGGATAGAAGACAATGAGTTTGAAAATAAAATAAACGAGAAGCAAGCATTTGGTGATGACAATACTAAGCCAGTTGTAGTAGAGTTTTGGGCTAAGTTTAATGAAGCTAATTGTTTTGGGGAATGGGGACAATTAAAAGATGCAACTTATTATAGAGTTGATATAGCTAAAGCTCCTGAAGCTAAAAAAAAATATAGGGTACGTATGGCACCCACTATTATACTATTTAAAGATGGTATAAAAGAAGTAGTTTGGAAAGCAGGTTTAGATTTAGAAATGCCAACAAACTTAAAAGAAATACAAGAAGCGATAAACGAAGTTAATCAAGCAAGTAAATTTTAAATTATGTGTCCAATTTGTAATGGCTATTGTGGCCTTTGTTAATAAATGAAAAAGATCAGTGAACACGTCAGCTATAAGGAAGGTGTGTATAGCAATACAGCGACGAGATTAGGTTTAGAAAACAAACCTACAGAAAAACATTTAGCTAATATGGAATTATTAGCAGAAAAGATTTTTGAACCATTACGTAAACACGTTAATGGTCCTATAAAAATAAACTCATTTTACCGCGGGCCAGAACTTAATAAAGCGATCGGCGGGTCGAGTAAATCACAACATTGCCACGGGCAAGCAATTGATATAGATGATACATATGGTTATATGTCTAATGCAGATATGTATAAATATGTAAAAGCTAATTTAAACTTTGATCAAATGATATGGGAATTTGGAACGGATGAAAATCCTGACTGGGTACATATATCATATGTAAATGAAGAGGCTAACAGAAATAGATGCTTGAAAGCATATCGTGAAGGTGGTAAAACTAAATACATGGTTATTTAGGAACAATCTTAGAAGCTTTAGAATACTTTGGCGCAGACTTAATTAGTTTGATACCATTCATCCAACCTTTATATTCTAGCTTTTCTCTTTTTAAATCACTGAGCAATCGCCAGTTGATTATTCCCCTGCGTTTTAAAGAACTCATATAATGTTCTTCCATATCTCTATCATGAGCAGGTCTATTTAAAACATATACCGGCAAGTGCCAGCTATGAGGATTACAATTACCAACTTTACCACGTTTATCTTTTGGTCTTATTGTAGTTTGTTTATGAAAAAAATCAAAACCTATAAGATCAATACTTTTATAGGTTTTTATTTTATCTATAAACCA
>FUIF01024334.1_pt1 | contig 22893 bp, 10 predicted proteins | sample 1003461 | NCBI WGS metagenome assembly FUIF01 (sample SAMEA80401918, study PRJEB19352) | marine metagenome | reverse complement strand
AGGTGAATAATCAACTATATCATTGTAAGGTCCACCAGTAACTATAGTATCTAAGTTATCATCTAGTATAGCCCAAGAAGTTTCTTCTGGATATTGATCAGGATTTATTATAATATCTACGTATGTTCCGTTGGGACATTGAGCGTTTGCAATACATGAAACAAGCATTGCAAAAAATAAAAATATATATAATCGTGCTATATTTTTCATGAAAATTTATTATTTATGATAATGGCACAAACGCTACGTCAGCGTCGGTTCCGTTATTTCCGTTACCTGAAGAGTCTAAAAGATTATCTTGAAATTTAAAATATGCTCTTAAAGTATTGTCTATGTGATTGGTGATGTCTCCAGTTCTACCAGCCGCGTAAACATTAGCTATTTCATTGGGAGTTAATCCGCCTTCAACAAAAGCTATATTAGCCATGTTACCTTTTACATCTAAATTAGGACCTCCCATATTACCGCTTACACTATTAGTTCCTCTACCTATAAGAAGATCATTATTTGTATTTTCTAGATCAACAAAACCTGCATCTATGAGACCGCTCGCTACCACATCTACGCCGTTAACAAATATTTCAGCACCAGGTTGTGCAGCTAATGTTTTTACAGACTGAAAATACAAATGGGTCCATTGGTCAAACGTAAAGCTACCTGCCGATTCAATAGATCTACGTCTCGCGTTAGCAGAGTCGTCAACCATCGTAAAATATATCTTAGTATTACTTGCTATCCTACAAGCGTATTCCTCTTGCTTCATTAGCAAACCATGGTCTTGGCCGCTTTTTAATTTAACCCACATAGAAATACCATATCCACTATTACTGCTGTATAAGCCATCAAAACTTATAGTGTCGCTGTCTGCTACTACTATAGTATCATTAGCACCTCCTCCATCGTTAGCTACAGCCTTAAAAGACGGGGTAGCGAAAGGAGTGAACGATGGTGGTGATTTTGGTATGCCTAATCCTAATCCTAAACTTAACATAATTAAAATTTACTAATTATTAATTCATCAATATACTCTTGTATTTCCTTACGAGTGGCAGCCATTTTAAAACTAAGATCCGCTTGAAATCTTTTTACTTCTTCCTCTTCGTCAAACACGATAATAGTAGGTACGATAGCAATGGCGTATTTCTTTTGTATTTCAGCATCATCTATGCTTAAGCTTTTTTTACCAGCATCTGATATTTTATCAAACCACTCTACGTCGTTAGCTTGATTCCAGCCTGCGTTAAAATGTATTACTTTTATTTGACTAAACCCTGTCAAGCTTATTAAGCTAAGCGCAAATGCTATACACACCTTCATTACTTATATAGTTTATTCTCAATTTTTTCAAGCGTAGCCTTTATTTCGGTTACATCTTCTTGAGTGTTCATAATCGTGTTACGTATCATCTGATCTTTCATGTCAAACTCCATACGCGTAACTTCAGGATCTGGAGCTACCGGTAGTTCTTTGGCCTCAGCTATTTCAGCTTGCAACGAAAACCACATACCTGTTCCCATCACCAATACTACTCCTAAAGATATTATAGTCTCTAGACTTAACTTAACTTTTGTGTCTTTACCTATTTCAGTTGCCATTTTTAAAATATAATGTAGTTTATGCCTGCCTTGAAATCATACCACTCGCGATTCCAATACTTGTTATATTTACCTTCAACAAAGCATCCTAAGTTTCTATTTAGTTTATAACCAAATATAAGACCACCAGAGTAGTCGTACCATTGTTCGCCGTCATTAAAGTTGTGGTATGAAAACTCACCGCCATCATCGTAGTGATATGGCATTAAGTTACTCCAGCTGTGTAGCCAAAAGTTTTTGGTATAATGGTAAAAATCAAAACCAACAACTAGTGAGTATTGCCACTGATTGTCAAGCTCGTTTCTCTTTTTCTCTACATAATCTTGTAAAACATCCGGCATAACTACTTCGTTCCAAACTTGCGGATTTGTAGCTACTATATTACCATCAGGATCTCTATATTCTGATTCATACACGTCAACGCTATAACCTTCTTCTATAGCTAGACATGTGTAATGTATTCTGTTATTGTCAAACGACCACTCTTCAAGCGGATCGTAGCCATATGGCTCTGCAAGCCTTTGAACTGCACCTAGATTAAATGATAACTTTTTGTTACCAAGTAATCTTAGTCTTTGTGTGCTTTCAAAATACTCAATGTCTGCAAAACCATCTTTAATATATTCTACTTTAGCAAGCCATACTGGCTCAACATATCTTAAAAAATGATGTTGATCAAAGTACTCTATACCTTCTTGCCTTTTGTAATCTACTTCAAATAAAAACTCAAACGGAGTTAATCCAACGTTAGCAGCGTCTGAAAAAGAAGACTCTGTACCATCTTTAAATGTAGTTCTGTCTTCATAGCCAAACCTTTTTATTTTGCGTATACCCATTGTTAACGAGTAATCGTACGGCGTAAACAAAGTGTCGTACACTAAAGTGCTACCGTCAACAGAGTATATTTCTTGATCTGATATTGACGTTCCACCGTTAGCCGCAGCATAAAACGTAGAGAACTTAAACGCTTTTTTAATCTGCGAACAACACTTCTTAGGCGAAGCACATGACATTATAAAAATTAATATTAAAAAATATATACTTCATAAGTAAATTATTACACATTTAATCGTGAGCGTAACACTTTGTCTTAGGCTTGTTTACCATGTTCTTACACCTGGAGCTGTCACGCTTTATAAAGCTACATTGGTTTTTAGTTTTCTTTTTGTTTTGCTTTTTTTCTTTTTTTAACTCTTCTTTAGCATCTCGTTGAGCTTGGCGCTTTAAATCTAAGTATCTTACGTATTGATTTTCTTTGCCTTTATTAACAACAACACGTTCACCAACTTGTAAATCCCAAGAGCTCCAACCTAACGTTAAAAACGTTCTTTGCATAGCGGAATTTTCTTGGTTAAAAGCTTCTCTAATATTATCTGTTTTTCTAAATAATCTATCAAGTGGAATATTAGTAGCAGCCGTTGTTACTTTTGCTGAAGCGTCCCATATTGGATTATTGTAGTCAAAAGTGTCCATGCTACCCATTATTTCTCTATTAAACTTATAAGCGTTTAATGCGCTATAAACTTTTCTAGCTTTCGCTCCCATAGGAGGTGATACTTGTAATCCTTCAACTACAACTTGCCCATAATCAGCTCTTGACTCTCTTTCAGACTCAGAGATAAATCTTGTTATAGTATTTTTAATAGTAGCTACTGCAGCACCTGTTACACCGGAACCTCTAAGTATAGTGTCCATCATACCATTAGCTATTCTAATAGTTCTTTGGTCTATAGCGTCGTCTTCTTCATCGTCAAAGCTTAAAGCAAATATAGCTTGTTGTAGTGAAGAGAATATAACGTTTTGTATAGCTCCATAATATAATATTCTTGATACATTGCTTCTCCAGTCTCCACGGTTATTGATCAAGTCTCTACTAGCTTTTTTAATCAAACGGTTGTATTGCATTGGAGTGTTAGCAAAAGCTAATATAAGACGACCTAGCGGACTTGCTTGTTGTTGAGATATTCTATCAGGTCTACTAGACTGTTGAGTTTCTTGAGCTATTTCTTGAAAATCTAAAAATGCTTTTTCTTCAGCAGCTTTTTGATTCATACCTTGCTTTGTGTACGTTTCAACTCTGTTTCTATAAAACGTAGAGCCACCAGAAGCGATAGCAAAACTATCGGCTATTTGTGTAGGTAAAAAACCTTTTTTAAGTAAATATGCTAGCGCTGCTTTAGCTTTGTTTTGAGCGCCAGCTACGGCGTTAGCAAGCTCAGCTTCATTTACATTTATTTGTAAACCAGCTCTTCTGGCTTTTAAAAAGTCAGAGTTAAATAACGTTGAAAAGTCTGACCAATATTGCTTTTGATTAGCAAAGGCTTTACCAGCCTTAAATATATTATTATCGTCAAAGTTTATAAAGTTAACTGTAGACAAAGTTTGTAGCACAGCTGATCTTGCGTTAAAGAACATTATAGCACCTACAGATCCATTAACCCAATTTGTCCACGCTTGACCATAACTTCTTCCAAACGATCTGTTGGTACCATTTTCCATACGGTATAACGAGTCTTCTAACGCTTGTCTAAATCTAGAACCATATACAGCTTCTATTTTATTCATATTTTCTGGTGAAAATATAATATTCTTGTTTTCAATAAACTCTGCTAGATATTGTTTTCTACCTATTTTATTTACAATGTTTTCTAAGTCAGAAGCTATGCTTTCTACACTCCAGTTTTCGCCAGGCTCTATCCAACCTTTATCTCTTTTTGATACAGCACTTAAAGCGTCTGCAAAAGTTTTTAAATCTTGATCTGTATTAACAACGTTCTTTAAATAATCTAAATCTCTTTTAGATATACCTGGAACTTCAAAGCCTGCTTTGTCAAACAAATAAACTCTTACAGCATTATCAAAAGTAAAGCCAGTATCTTTTTCTATTAACTTACCCAACTTTTTCTTTACGTTAGGAAGTTCTTTTCTAAGCATTTTATAATCATCTAATATACTCATACGAGCTATACTCATCTCACGATCAGCTCTACCAAATGGATCTAACAAAGCTTTTTTCATAAACTCCATATCAGCGTCACCTTGCTTGCCTTTACCGTAAAAGTCGTACAATAAGCCTGCAAAGTCTTCGGCTGAAGGTGGAACAAAAAATCTATATCTACCTATGTTTTTACCACGCTTTTGACCAACAACTCTTGAAAATACTTTTTCAGCTCCAACACCTCTTGTTCGCTCAAGCATCTTGTTAAACTCAGAGCTCATATCTTTGCTAAAGTTTATTCTTGCTTGTACAGATTTACCTTTAACATCAAGTTGATCAAACACATGCTTAACGGCTTCTACGTTTGGTAAAGCGTCGTCAACAAAGTACATGTCATTATATCCTTCAGCATACTTGTCTATAAACCATTGAGCTTTAGCATCGCCTTCGCTTTTACCAAGTCCAGTTATATTTTCTAAAGGTATATTAATACCTTGGCTTTTTAACCATTTGTGTATTGGCTCTGCAGCTTCTTGTTGTCTAGCAGTTAACACAAACACATTGCTAGGCCCATACTTTTTTATCTGGTTTTTCATTTTCTGAAGTAGTGGTCCTTCTTTACCACCTCTTACATTTGCAAAGTCAGAAAAGTCAAATTCATAACCATCAGCCGCTAACTTAGGTCCATCAATAGGCCATTTGTCAGAAGGTATTTTAACTGTTTCTCCATCTTTAGTTGCTGTAACAAAGTTTTCACCGTCTATAATTAACGTTTCGTCAAAGTCAAAAGTAGACATGCCTTTTGAGTCTTTGCTATAAGCTAGCACAGGTCTAACGTTAGATATGTTTTGACTAATATTAGAGTTTTGTTTTATTTCAGCGTTTGGCTTAATTTTATTTCTAGTTTGTAAAAAAGTATCTAAGTTGTTTTTAGCTTGAGAAGCTGTAATGTCTCCATTTAGAAACTGATACAAAAGGTTTTGTTGAGTACTAATAGTTGAAGCATCGCCGTGCAAGCTAACGTCAACGCCTAAACCAAACTCTTCTGCTATAGTTTCACCTCTAGCATTAACTAAGTAATTAGGATTTATACCACCATCGTTAGCGTTTACTAATGGATTAAAATATCTTATCCACTTAGATTTTAATCCTAACAATATATCAAGATGATATTCTAGCGGCGGCACTTGAACAAAATTAAACTTAACGCCATTAATTTCACCTTTAAGCTTTTTATCGTAAGATAAAGGTAAAGATCCTTGAGCATAGTTTTCTAAAGCGCCATCAATATACAACTCTAAGTTACCTTGCAAAGCTCTATTAAATAAAAATTTAGCAAAGTCGCTAGCTGGTAAAGTGTGTTCTTCTACGTTTTTTTCATTAAGAGTATTAGTAAATTCTAATGTTGATATAACTCTAGCAAAATGACCCATGTTCTGAGAAGTAGAAGCAAACATATTAGCAAAATAAGGTATAGTTTCAGGTTGAGCTTGCATTATCTCTTGTATTTTAAGCCATACCTTTTTAGCACCTCTTCTTGATGATTCGTGATACTCAGAGTCTTTTAGTTTTTCCGCAACCGTTTTACTAGTTGATTTACCGTATTTACCTACCGATGAAACAGCTGCAGTTATATCTGGATCAGAAGGAGCAAACTTAGCTCCTTCAACAGAGCTTAATAAATCTTCTTTACTTGTGAAAGCAAAGTTTCTTTTTCTACCATTAGCTCCAGCTCCAGCAAAAGTTCCTACAGTTAACATTTCTATTGGAAAGTTAGGTGCTATAGTATTTTTTACAAAGTCTCTATAATCTTGAAGATCTGCGTCGTTATTAACTATATCTATAGGTTGAACATCTTGAGTAGCGGCAGCAACAACGCTTTTCCAAGCTTTGTTTTCTTGTCGAAGCATTTTGTTTAAGTCTGTATCTTCTTTAGAAAACATATAGTTTGCCATACCATCAGATACACTAGTAAGCTCTGGATTTTGTCTTCTAACTTCTTGATTAGTTATAACTTTACCTAATAAATCTGCAAGCGCTATAATTCTAGCCGATGTATTTCTATTACGCGTTGGCTTACCGTCTATAATGTCTATAAGCTCTAATAACTCTGAGTCTTTAATATTTGTTCTTTTGACCTGAGCGCGCAAACCTGCTTTAGTTTTAGCTCTAGAATCTCTTTTATTATAAAGTGTCTCTAATACAGTCTTAGGCACTCCTGTTGCTTTACCTGATGAATCAAAGCCTTGCGGTAAAGCTTGTATTACTAAAGCGGCGTTAGCTTTAAACCATCTTTGCGCTGAAGCTACTTCTGCGGCTGTAAGATTTGCTTTGCTCTTAATTTTATCAGGTGATATACCTAATAATTTACCAATAGTATTTCTAGCGGCATTTGGCACGCTCTTAAAATTAGACAATGTAGAAAACTTAGTGTCTTGTTCGTTTACCTCTGTAGTAACTTCATTTTGTATGTTTAACCTATCAGCTAATACTATATCTTTAGTTTTTCTTTCAGGTTGTTGCTCTGCAGCTTCTTCAGCCGCAACACCTCTAGCCTCTGTTACATCATCTGTAAACTCTTCGCCTAACACTCTACGTGAAGCCTCAATAGCTCTAGCAGGTAAAAACTTGTTTATATAAGCTGCTAATGGTACGCCAGACTCAGGGTTATATTTTTGTATAAGATCAAATATACCTCTTTCACCAGTGTTTATTTCGTCGGTTAATAATTGTCTATCAAAGTTAGGGGCTTCAGATCTTTTCTGTACTATTCTATTTACTATAGGTGTAAACTCTTGTATAATGTCAAAAGCATAACTAGCATTAGTATCTTTACCTTCGTATATCTGTTGCACTCTATCAGAAGCCTCTTTTGAAAACTGTTCAACACCACCTGGTTTTATATCAGACGGCAACACTTTACCTTTAATGCCTTTAGCGGCCGACTTAATTAGATCTTTGTTTATATTACCAGACTCTACAGATTCCACATAGTCTCTGAAAAAGTTAAACACGTCTTGGTTGTTATTAAACTTGTATTCTAATCCAGCTCTATTTTTAGTAAACCTTTTAACTACATCTTTCAGTCTACCAAATAAGTTGTCGTTAAACTTTATGTCACCGTTTTGCACAGCTTCAGCGGCTAGTGTAAACACCTCTTCGCTTTTACCTTCTGCTTCAGTGTATTGATCTAGTCTTCTCTTAAAATCAGTTCCTTCTATAGCTATGCCGTTGTCGTCAAAACCTTCTAGCAAAGCGTCGCCAAAAGCTTTTCTTGCTGCTGGGTCACCTTGTAGTGTAGCAAAAAGTAGTGCATGGCCAAATTCATGAGTAGCTGTAGTCATTACGCCGTCTCTAAGCTCAGACTCTTGGTTTATAAATATTTCTAAACCACCTTTACCATCTTGTCTTATAGCGCCATATCTAGTAGCCTCGCCTTTTATTATTTCTTCTTTTGTTTCAAACTGTTCAGTTTGAGACTCTTTCATTTTCTTCGCCTCTGCTACTTCTTCTTTTGTAGAGCTAGGATTTTTTATTATTTCGTCCATAGCTTCAATAGCACCTAAGTCAAACGAAGCTGACTCGTCATCTCTTCTCCAGTCTATAAAATCGTTAGAGTTACCTTTCTTTATGTCTACATTAACTCCTTCTTCTTTCAAAGCTTCAGCTTGCAGCGATACATTTTCAAATAGTTTTTCTCTACGTCTATTAGTAGCTTGATCTATTATTTCATTATTAGCCCTAAAAGCGTTATTTATAGCTATTTCGGCTTTTTGTTTTACAACTTCGTCAGCATTTTTTCTTTTAGCCTTATTTGTTTCTTTATTTACGATGTCCAAGTTCTGAGCGTATGTCTTGAGCTCTTTATTATTCATTGTATCAAACGTTCTATATAAAGCTTTTTTATTTGCTACTTGTACATTGTTAAGATCTTTTATATCTTGCTCTAAGTCAACTTTTTCATTTGCGCTAGCTGTCTCTAGTTGTTTTACTCTAGAGTCTAGCATTTTTGCGATTTCAAACTGTTGCTTTTTAAACTCAGTAGGAGCTAAAGCATTATAAGCTTGTTCTTTTTGTATTCTTGTTGCTGTAGATGTAACTCCAGAAGCAGGGCCACCTAAAGCAGTTCCAATACCAAAATCATGTACTGCAGTTCTAACGAACTCGGTAGTTGATATTTCATCGTCAAAAACAGCTATGTTTACCTTTTGCTGTATGGCTGAGTTAAGACCTTCAGTAAGTCCTTCACTAAAACCACCTCCAGCTACTTTTTTAGTAGTATTAACAATATAGTTTTCAGCAAATTCTTTTACAACTTCTTCTGAAGCACCAGCTTTTCTTAATCTACTTATACCTCTAAAAAAATGACCACCAAGAAACTCTGTAAGATACTCTGATAGAGCTTTGCTACTGTTAGAGGCATACAACTGACCAACAGTAGCGTCTGGTCTATTCTTTAAATCCTCTTCAAAACCACTACCACCAACAGAAGCACCTAAAGCAGCGCTGCCAAGCACTGGAAAAGCAATAGATATAGCTAGCGATGGTATATTAGAAAAAGCTTGCTCAGATAATACTTGGCCAGCTTTACCATACTCACCTTTTTCAAATAAATCTATATAATCTAAAGGCTTACCATCTTCATCTCTATACTCAGTCATGTGAGATCTGAGCTTAGCCGCAGCATAGGTTAGCTGTTCAGTAGGTATTTCGTATTTACCTTCTTCAATTATCTCTTCTACGCTCTTACCGGTAGCTAAAGCTGCTAAAGGCTTGTAGCCAAAGTTGTCAACAAAATCTACTAAACCTGCTGTCGTTTCTAAAATTACCGCGTCTACACCAGACAAGTAAGGTACTAATGCTTTTGGCACAACACTATTTGAAGATAACTTTATTTTTTCTGCTTCAGCTATAGCTTCCTGAAGATCATAACCTGTTTTTCTGTATACTTCTTTGCGTTCGTTTAAGTCTAGCTGTCTAGCTTCAAAACCTTTAGATAAGTCTTGAGCCTTAAAATAAGCGTTTCTAAGATCATCAAATTCTTTCAACGTGTCTTTATTGAAGTCTGCAGGTAAAACTTTATCTTCGCTAAGAGATGGCGCTATGTTTTGATTATAAAAAGTTTCTACAACGTCTGTAGCTACTTGCATTTTAGCGTTATACTCTTCTATTTCTTTAGTAAGATTTTCTTGTTGTTTTTCTAAAGGTATTATTTCAACTTCAGGTAAAGTTACACCTTTTATCGTATCACCTTCTTGACGAGCGCCAGGCACAACGTCTAGTCCGGCTTGCTTAGCTTTTTGTACAGTTTCAGGATTATCTGTTGCAACTGGAAACTCCGAAGAAATGCTTTCCGATTTGGATGCCGTACTTTTTGGCTCCGCAGGGGCATCCACTTTCTGGGGAGCTTGTTCTTTTTTTGCTTCAACGTAGTCTGTAATGTAAGTTTCTATTTCTTGCTTAGACTTACCATCGCTAATTAGCTTTTCGATTTCTAATTCTAACTCTTTATCCATAAAATTATATTTATTAACCTCTTAGTTTTGTTTGGAAAAACTCTCTAAAATCTTCTGCCTTTAAATCTTTAGGTACAACTGTTTCGTTATTACCTTTAGGTTTTGAATTTTTTGTATCAAAATTCTTAAGTTGTTTTCTATACTCTTTTGGTATTTTAGCTTTTGTAAGAAGTTCTGTTTCTGATAACTTATAAGGTTTTTGATCTTGCAAAGTAACAGGATTACCTTTTTCATACACTAAATATGTTCCGTCACTTTGTCTTTTAGCAGTTTGAGAAGTTCCAGGTATGTTTATTTCTGCGCCCTCTTGGTTGTAAGACTCTACAAAAGCGTTTACTTCGTTTACAAAAGAAAAGCTTGGTTTAGTTCCGCCTTTTCCTACGTTTGGCTTTTTCTCGTTAGCAGCCATAGCTATTTTAGCGTTGTTGTCTATAAAATCTGTAAAATATCCTAAAAAAGCATCTGTTAAATCTTCGTTTTTTAAAACATCTAGCATTTCGTCTTTTTGCGCAGGCGTTGTAGCTGTTAAACCGTTATCCGCTAGTAGTTTGTCTAGCCACACTGTAGCGTAAGCTGATTCCGAGCCTTCTGTTCTATCAGCTGTAAAACCGCCAAATATAACAGGTCTTAATTTTTCAGGATCTGATTTAGCTAAGTTCATCATACCGCTGATAACTTCTCTTCTTGAGTCTTCATTCCACTTACCACTAGCACCAAGTTTTCTAGCATCGTTAACAAACTCTGATAGTTGAGTTTCAAACTTTAAGTCTACTTGTTTTGTAGATTGTAGCTCTGGTAAGCTAATAAGCTTTTCACCATCTTTGTAATATCCACCAATTTGTTTTTCACCATTTATTACAGGATTCCAAACTACTTGGTTTTTAAAGCTACCGTCTAATAGCTGCGTGTGCACTAGCTGCTCTAGTCTAGTTGGATTAGGATCTGGATTTTTTTGATTAGCTATAGCGCTAGAATAAAGTGTATTGATATAATCTTTATCTCTTTTATAAAGCTTAAACTTATCTTTTATAGAAGCTAGCTGATTAACTTCTTGTAGTTTTTTATCTTTACCAACAAAAGGACTTTCAGATCTTTTAATTAATCTATAAGCCTCTTCGTTGTCTTTTTCTATTTCTTGAGTTAACGTGGCGTTTACCGCTGGGCTATTTGCAAGATCAAGATTTAAAGGCTTTTTAGATAAATCTTTAGCGTAGTTTTGTAAATCTTTTATTTCACTAGATACAGGCTGATTTGACTCTTGTAAGTATTTATTATAAGCAGCTTCAGTATTTTCTAAAGCTTGAGAAGCAACTTCAGATATATCTGTAACACTTTTATTAATATACTTTACGAACTCAGTACTTCTAGCAGTGTTGTACTTAGTTTGAGCGTCGTTCAGCCTTGTTAATGATTTTTGTAAAAAATTTAATGACATGTTTATTATTTAATTATTAGCTAAAAGCATTTATAATATCTGGCGCGGCGCTTAAAATGTTGCTAAACAAGTCACTGTTTTCTTCTTGCTGCGCTTGAGCTGTTTCAGTTTGCCCGGCTAATTGCTGAGCAGAAAATCCTAAAGCTAAAGCTTCTCTTTCGGCTTGCATTTGCTGTACGCTCATAGCGCCTTTAGCTTCTAGCTTTTGAATATCCATACCAGCTTGACCTTTAGCAAAATCAATCTGTCTTTGTGCGTCAGCAATTTTAAACTCAGCCTGTCTAGCTTGTTCAGCGCCTTGAGCTTTTAATCTTTCGTTTTGAGCTTCTTGACTACCAATGTCCGCGGCTATTTGTTGTCTAACTTGCGCGTTTTGTTTAGCTAAAAGTCCAGCAATACTAGCTATACCAGCAGCACCACCAGCACTAGCTCTAGCGCTTTGTAGTATAGCTGCTTGTGACTCTTCAGCCATTTGCCTTTGATAATCTGCAGATTTTAAATTAACAGTTAAGTCTTCAAACTTGTTTTCTGTAGATATTTTTGATAACGGATTTTCAAGACCTTCAAAAGCGTTAGTCATGCCAGCAAAAGGATTTGATATTTCTGCACTAGTGAAAGCGTCTAATTGACTTTGAAATTCAGCTTGCTGTTCAGCTAAGTTTTCATCAATTATATCGTTTTCTTTACCAGTCATATATCCGCCAAGACCACCAATGATTGCCCCACCAATAGCGGCAACAGGTCCAGCCGCCGCTCCGCTAGCCGCGCCTGACACTGCTCCACCTAGAATATCTGTGAAAGTGTTTTTTAAAGGACTCTTTAATTCTCCGTAACTCATTTTATTCTTTTATTATATTATTATTACATCTATTTACTGCTTTCTATAGCGTTTAGCGCTGCTGAAAACAGTTCAGATTTATTATTGAAGTCATTATTTCTCCATACAACTCTTGCGTAGTAACCTTTAATACTTGAATGTTCAACTGGACTAGACGTTGAAGTAATAACAATCTCAAGAAGACTGTTAGGGTTAAATATAGGACTGCCAGTTACATAATCTGTATTATTCGTTACGTTCGCAAAGTTTCCAGCACCTAGTGTTAAGTCAGTTACTATTTGTCTAGAATTAAAAGACTGTATAAGACCAAGACTTTCGTTTTGACCTATAGATTGTCCTGGGCCAAATATCTTCACGCCTCCATCTGAGTCTAGCGAATTAGGGTCAAACCTAGTAACTCTTAACTGCATAAGCGACTGTATAGAAGATAAGTCTATAACTCCATAGTCAAAAGTTATTATCAATCTTTGGCTACCGTCAGGATGCGGAGCAATGCTAATAGGATTTCCTAAAGATACGTTTAGCTTTTTATTAGCTTCTTCCGCGTTTAACGCTACAGCGTTTGATTTGTGCATGAAATTGTTATGCCACTTATTTTCTTTGTTTTTGAAATTAATTGACATACCTACTTCTAAGTCTGTCTTAGCGTTACTAATCCACCATCCATCATGCGCTAAGTTTGTTGATAAAACTCTGTCGTTTGGATTAGGTATAATTTTAGCTTGAGACCCTTCGTAGTTAACGTAAGTAAAGTCTTTTATAATTCCAGGTGACTCGTTATATATCAAAGCAACTCGTGGCTCTTGACCAACATTATTTGCTTGATGATAACCGACATGATAACCATAAGCAGCGCCTTCATTATCGTGGTGATAAGTTCTCGCGCCTAAGTGACTGAAATATTGATTCTTTAAACTGTAGCCTTGTGCACTAGCATAATACGTATGGAAACTAGTCCAAGTGTCTAGACTTTCGTCCCAAGCAATAACAAGACCTTCGTTTATTGGATCTTCAATGTCTAAAGCTTTAAACGTTTGACTAGAAATTAAGTACTCACCCTTATCAATATCGTAGCTACCGAAAAGATAATCTTCACCTTCTCTAGCTTCAGTTAGTTGATTTTTGAAATATGAGCTCATACCTTCATCAGATATTAATGTCATACCGTCTTTTGATAATCTTATAACAACACCTCGTTTAGCATCTGTAAAATAAGATCTAAAACCGTAGTGAGCAAAAGATTCTGGATTATTTGATATACCATATTCTCCATCAAAAGCAATAGACTGTCCTAAAACCCTGTTTGTAGCTAGTAGCTCTGGGTTTGAGTCAGCTTTAAATATAGCGTCTTTATTAGATAAAACTTTTAAAATCTTATCTTCACAAAGAACAATTAAGTCGTTAGCTCTAGAAAACAGTTTTTGCACTGTACCGTGATCAGGGTTAAATCTTTTAGCTATACCTAAAGCTTCTATAAACTGATTTGTTTCATTAAAGTTACTGTAAGAGTTGTATATTCCTGAGAAAATTAAACCTTCACCAACTTTAACTTCAGCGTAATCATCATAAACGCTAGAAGCTTTTACACCTTTTTGTATTCTAGCTCCATTAAAACTGTTGTTAGCTGTAGATATTTCTATACCATTACCAAAGCAGAAACAATTATAATAAGGTAAAGCTATAGGTAGAACTAAATCATTTACTAGTCTAAAGTTAGATAAATGAGTATGTCTTTTGACAAGTATAGTATTACTGTTAACAACACTTTGAGCAACAGTAACATATATATGCTCTCCAACGTTTAATCTTCCGCCTCGGTATTCCTGAATTTTTAATACCACATGGTCAGGAGCTGGCGGAACAGTTATAGTAACAGCTTGGTCTAATGTTAGCTCTGTAAAAATATCATCGTTTATACTGTGTCTACCAACGTTAGTTCTAACACCAGTAACTACTATAGGTGTTAAATCTACTTCATCTAAAATGCTAACGGCGCCGTCACCGTCTGTGTCGCTAGTGTATAATTGTGGGAAAAACGTATCACCAGCTTGAACATTACTGTTTAAACTTAAAGAACCGCCAGGACCAGGTACTAAAGTTGAATAATAATAAGCTTCAACCATACGCCCAACTTTAACAAACTGCTCGTCAGTATCGTCGTCTAGTACAATAGGATAAGCTTGTGAAGCTTCGTAATATAAATCCGTATCGTAATTAGGCTTAGGCCTTGTTTCAAATACACCTTGGGTTTTAGCTGTGTTAGGACCAGGTAACGGACCTATGTCATTATTTACTATTAAAGGTCTGTCTGTTTTAAGATAAACAAAAAACTTACCTTCAAACTGAGCTATCTCATCAGCATTATTACCAGGGACAACGTCTACTAAAAGTTGTGGTGGTGGCTCATTTGTTATTCTTTGAACAGTATATTCTAGAGTTAAATTATCAGGCTCATAAAAGTTTGTCATGTTTGAAAGCGCTGGATCTGGAGGACCAGATCTTCTATGAGCTCTTTTTTGAATTAACACATCGCCTTCTTGAACTTTATTTCTATGATCAGAGCTAAATATTAATACACTGTTAGCTCCTTCTGATATACTAGCATTTATTTCTTCAATACTAGTTTCATCTACAGTATTATCTTCCACGAAGTGTAAAACTTGCTCTAACGGCATAACGTGATAGTCTAACGATGTGTCTTTAACGAAGAACTTATAAGACTTAGCCCAACTAGGATGTGGGTTTTTAACAGATACAGTTAGTCTTTGTGTTTTATTAGCGTCTTCTGGACTTACCTTTATAACAGCCTGCCTGTTAGTTAATACAGGTGTTTCTCTACCAAGCTCGTCTCTATAAATAATACCAACTTGATAAGATCTAAAAGACTTTATAGACTCTTGTGGTATTCCAAAATTAGGATTAACCCCTGAGTATATGTCTTCAAATAATTCTATCACACCATCATCTGAACTAATACCTACAGACACTGGACTGCCATCAGGACCTAAAACTTCTGCTTGTATTTGATTCACATAAGTGTATAGCCCAACTTCAAGATCAACTTTAACATCGCTTGACGCTATGATTTGTCCAAGATCTTCGTTTGTAATTGCGTTTTCAACTAAGTTGTAATCTTTTAAATAGTTTCCATATACAACTCTATTAGCTGTAACTTCTTGAGCTTTAGCATTTCTTGGGACTGAGTCGAAAGGCCTTAACATTTGATTAGGATCTATTGTTAAACCTAAAGTGTTAGCATTAAACGGATGTAATCCAGTATAAGATCCGTTAGCTGGTAAGTTAAACTCGCCGTCTCTAAAGTCGTATTTTTTTTACAGCGTATATATTTGTTGCTTCTTCACTTTTAACTAAAAGCTCTACCGCTTTGACATCATGAGGTATATTTTTAGGCGCCCAGTCTATTAATCTAAGTGATTTTATTTCGTTAATTAAAGATATATAAAAGTTCGGCCAATCAATTTTTTGATTTAATGTTCTCCAAATAACAGTTGTAAAAGGCGCTAAGCCAGAATACTCATTATCTTCATACTGGTATCTATAAGAAAATCTTAACATAGCTTCTCTTAAAGCTCTTTCATCACTAAGCCTATCGCTATTATCTACTTCAGACTCTAAGCCTACAGACCAAACTTGAGGAAGTGGTGGACCATAATACTTATAGTCTCCGTTTTCGTCTGGCGTTGAGCTTTCATAACCCCAACCTTCATTAGTCGTGAAGTACGGTGACTTTCTGCCTTGAGCATCATAAGGAAGTAAAGCTGCGTTTTTAGTGTGATCACCTTGACCTATAGCTTGTAAAGTTCCAGCTCCAGTCTTTTTCAAAAAATTCCTACTCAAATCACATCTAAGCGTTGGATCTAATGGTTTTTTAGCGTTGTTTTCTATTATTCTAATAGTGACAACATATTGACTAAAGTGATGCTCTGTCGAGAAAAAGCTTGGCGGCAAGTTTATATTATTACCGTTAATATCTACTACAACATCACCTGCAGGATTAGTTCCATCTATAAAAGTTCCGTTAACTAGTTCGTTGTTTAAAAATATAAACTTTTCAGTTAAGTCGTTGTAGTAGTTACCTAGGTTATCTTTCCAACCGTTTTCATCAAGCACACCGTTTACTACAGCGCTACCGTCAGGTCGCATATTTATATGCTCAATCTTTTCTATTCTTGCTCTAACTCTATCTGCAAAGCCATCGTGCCTTCTAGTAGCGTATCTTACCCAAGATGAGCCATCATCATTCATTATGTTAAGATCTTGACCGTCATTTCCACCGCCTAAAAAATTACCGCTTTCAAGTATTTGGTGAGGAGTACTATAAGCGTTTGGCCCTCCTTGAGAATAATCAACGTCAGTATATTTACCAACAGCTTTACTGTTTCTAACGTTACCTTGCCCTTCTAATACAATTATATCTCCTACTTGAAAACCGTGTGGCTGCACTACAAATCTACCTGGACCAGTAGGTCTAAAAGCTCCATTTTCATTTTGTTCTATTCTGCCATTATGAAGGTAGTTTTCCATACCAGCGGGATTTCCAATACCCCAATACTCGTTAATAGCAGCAATATTATCTAAAGGCCCGGATAAGTTAATTTGAGAAAATAATCCACCTAAATGGTAAGCTTTATCTATAGGGTGACTGTTAGGTGTTAATGGACCTGACATTGTGCCGAATTGATATAAAATATCGCCTTCAGAACTCGCGTCACCTGAATAACTTCCGCCAGGACTAAAGTATTGAAGTACTTCAGTGTTGTCAGCTGCTATGTTAGCACCTCTAATACCACCTGTTCCTTTGTACTCGCTAAACAAATCTAAATCTCCTTGAACTACACCGGTATTATACTGCGCGCCATCCCAGGCGTACCCACCTACTTGAGCTATTGGACCTCCAGTTGTAAGTATGTGTCCTCCGGTTGGATCATCAATTTCACCAAAAGGATAGAGCTCTATTAAATCAAGAAATCCTGAGTTTAAGTATTTTTTAAATACAGGGTATGGCACGGCTAGTGCGTTGTCTTCGCCTACAGTGTTAAATGGAAGAGATGAATGCACTGGAAACATAAGTGTTTGTATGTCAAACTTATCGTATTCTCCATACCTTGTAGAGTCATCAGACATGCCTAAGAATCCACCGCTAGCACCTATTTGATCATCTGATAATATGTAATTATTGTAACCGCCGTTATATACTCTACCAAAACCCCTAGCCCAAGCGTTCCAACCTAAAGTATCAGGAACGTCAAGAGTTAAACTAGCTCTTTGGTCAGCAATAATATCGTCAGTAAGCACAGCAAAATCGCCACCAAGTATGTATTCAAAGTTGTAAAAAGTATCTACTTCAACATTGTACACTCCACCAACATAACCAGTATTTTGCAAAGCGCCACCAGCGCCTCCTGGAACCATAAATCCTGCTTCATTTAAAAACGCAATAGGAAATTGTAAAACTTTACCTTCTGGGTGGTTAGGGTGTATAGGAAAAGGATGTGTCATAACACCTCTTGTTTTACCTACTATGCTGTTTTCACTACTTATAGCGCCGCCTGAAATATCTGTTAAAACTTTCAAATGCTCTTCAGGGTTTGGTCTTAAAACTGTACAGTGTGATTCAATTACGCCACCTAAACCAGTGTTAATAGCATCGGCTGCTATAGCGCCAACAGGGTGGTGACCTGTAAAATCCCACTCAGGCACGCCTTGAAAACCTATGTTGTCATCTGAGTTTTCTTTTAGAAGTCTAGTATGGAAAAATCTTCTATCAGTAATCCAGTCAGGATATATTGATTGCGCGTCAGATAGTGTTCCGACTCTAGATCTTAATATATTTATTTTTTTAGGCTCGTTTTTAGAGTCTGTAAAAAATATTAAACCATCAAAAACATTTATACCAGTTATGTATCTATTACCGTAATCAAAGTCTAATATTCTTTTAGACTTGAAAACAACATTATTGAAAGGAGGTATTATAGCGTTAATAAAAACGTTTTGATTATCTTTTAAATAAATTCGATAATTAACTCTATCAACATAGTCTACGTAGATAGCGTCTATGTCGTCATTAATAGGAGCAGCGTTAGGCTGTACAGTAGCTTCAGTACCTATTATATTGTCGTACTGATAAACACGCATATCTTCTCTAACGTCTAAGTTACGCATGTTAAAGCCATCGACATCAAGCTGTATATATGATCTACCCTCGTTATCAACGCCATACTCGCTTACGCCAGATCTTATTTCATAGACGTCGTTAAATATCAAGTCCATTAGACCCATGTCTGTAACGCCACCGCTATTTGTCATGCTTTGCGTAGGCTCATACTCATATATAGCGTCAGATCTAATAACAACGTTTCTTCCGCTTATTCCATCAGGTGGTAATACTGGAGGATCTACAACTGGAGGCTCTACAACTGGAGGATCTACAACTGGAGGCTCTACTGGAGGCTCTACTACTTCACCGTCTTCGTTTACATAGTACCCTGGCGTGCCATCTTCAAAAGAATCATAAAATGAATTCCAACAATATACAAACTCATTGTCAGGGTAGTTATAACCTACAGGTCCTTCTGCTTCATTAAAACTTGTTAATTGTGCAAGTGGCCCACGGAACATAAAATCATTACCTGTAAATGCTCCGCCTGGAGTGTTTGGTATACTATAGTCTCCGTTAAAGTCAGGGATTACGTCATAAATTGTTACATTGCTACCTTCTACATCTACTTGAACTAATCCTCCGCTAGCGCCTTCAATAAGCTCTTTAAAGTTTTGCGCTTTTTGCTCAGCACTTTCAGCGTGAGCCATAAAGTAAGTACCTGCGCTACCAAAACCTAATATATTTGCATTTCCAGGTACTAGAAGTTGACCGTTTTGTGGGTTAGGCACGTAGGGAACAATATCTTCACCATTGTGGCTTGTAAAAGGGTTTGCTACACCGAAGAAATCATTTTCTGGAGCAAGCTCGTAGTAAATTTTAATACTATTAACTAAACCAGTTGGTGCGTTAACACTATCGCCTTCATTTGTTGCTGGAAATACAGCGTCATTAAATCTCAGCTCAGTACTATTGAAAAATGACCAATTAGGTCTACCAGTTCCAGGTTGACCAAGATCGCCTATGCCATCTTCGGTCAAGCAGTTAGTATCATAATTTCCGTCGTTAAAGCTGAAGCTGAAGCTTCTAGGTGTTCCAGGAACAAACACAGGATCAACAGTTACAACAGGGTCAACAGGATCAACAGGATCATCTACTACTGGTCCACCTACATCTGGCCCGCCTACTACTGGTTCTCCATCTTCTGGAAAAATATTGTTAACATGTACTGAGTCTTGTACAAAATGATAAGCTAAGTCGTTAGCTTTGTCTACAGAGGTGCCTACTATTTTAGCACTTGCAAAGCCTGTTAGTCTAGGTCCAAAAGTATTATTAGGAAGATCTCCTTGATGTCCCCAACGATCTAATGCTATGATTTCAACGTTAGCTCTAATAGTTTCTAGCGCTCCTTGATTACCTTCAGAAGAACTACTAACTCTTATATTTAAAGCCTCACGGTATAAACCTTGGCCTACTAACCTCTCATCAAGGTCAAGATTCATTCCACCTTTAACAAAAGTTCTTTTTAACTCAGCCATATTTAGTGCTTAATAAACTTATTTTGATTTCTTAATACTTGCGCAAACTCTTCTATTTTAAAGTTTGATAATCTTAGCTTAGCGTTTCTTTTAGCTGCCCTAGCTTCTTTTTTTAACATAGCTAATATATTACCTGAAATGCCAGATCTAACAGAAGCTAAATTATATTGCACATACTTATACAACGCCTCTTCTGCAAACTTATGTATAATCATTTCGTGCTCGTCTCCAAGCGAGTCGCTAATATATTCTAAAACAACTACTTGACCAACTAAGCTAGAACCAAATTTTATTCTACCAGTTCTATGATCTATATAGTATGATCCGTTAGCTTGAGCTCTTTCAGACTCTAAGCCATATCTTCTTCCATAAACATCCATTAAATCATTATCTGCTTCTGGGTCATAAGATACCGTTTCACTATTAACGTTTTGTCCAGTCTTGTAGTTAGACGAAGCGGTGGAAGTGAAAGTTACAAAAGTTACTGTTTCATCAATAGGATTACCAATAAACTTGTTTAATGTTATAAGCGGCTCACCTGCTAAAGGAATTAAAGGTAAAGATTTATTTACAGCTGTTATACCTGCGTTGGAATCTCTTAGACTATCAAACATAGGGTTAGACATGTCTCTATTAGCTTGTAGCATTAACCCTCTTCTAACATCAGTTATAGATCCTAGCGTAAACCCACTTAAATGATAAACTGGATTACTTTTAGTAGTAGCAGCTGTAGATCTAATTCTACAAGTAACTACATTAGTCGACACCTGTGTCATTCTTCTTAGATCTTGAACTCCATCAGCACCACCACCTTCATCTAGGCCATCATCACCGGTGTCAAAGCTTGGTAGACCGTTTGAATCTTGAACCATTCTAAACGCGTTACCTGTTTTTCTTTCTGGATATAAAGGTCTATATAAACCATTAGAGTCTACAACTGATATTTTAGAATAGTTAACGTAGTCTTTAGGTAATATAAAAGACAAATCATTAGGCACTTCAAATTCTTGAGCCTTTATAGATTTTAAAGTATCATAACTTAATTCTTGCAAACCTCTTTGCGCGAAAAAAGAAACTTCTGTTCTGTTTGCTTTTCTTATTATTTTATCTTCTCCTACGTAAGCGACCATGAAGCCGTTTAAAAAAGAGTGAAAGTCTGTGTGCTGATACTTAGTTGCTAAAACATTAGCTGAGTTTCCAGAGTCTAATGAAGCATTACCATAATAATCTTGATCTGATATAAAGTCTTGCGCCATATTATCTATTTCTTATTTGTTCTTTTTCTTGAGCTTTAGTTCTACCTACTTGAGATATATCTGCTTGTTTTAGCTTAACACCAGAAAGTTCTAGTATTTTATTTACTAAAGTAGAGCTTTCCGAAGGGTGAAGTTCAAAGTTGATTGAAGTACCTTGGTTATAAATAGGATAACTTGTATTACCAAGATTATTCTCTACATAACCCCATCTTGGCGTTGCTGGCTTTCTAATATATGAAATTATTAAAAGCTCTGGAGCAACGTTAGCGTGATCTAAAACGCCGTTGTGATCAAAGCCTCTAAATCTAGGGCTTCTACCGTGGCCTGGAGGAGTGTCAAACTCACTGCCATCACCTGATGTAAAAACACTTGGATCCAAAAAGTATCTTTGCTGCGTGTTGTAGTTATTAGGATAGTTGTCTTTTCCAAATACTCTAATAAAGTCGTTTTTTCTACCTTCAAACGTATATACAGGTCTTCTCATTGTTGGCCTTGTAAGTTTATTACCCATTATATTTATGAGCTCTTTTTTACTTACATACTCTGCTTCATTAACCGCAAAAGCTTTAGGTCCAAAAATATTATTTTCACCTGGTATTTCTTGAGGTTCTTGTGAAGAGTTTAATCTTGTTGTTGCTATTCCTGGTACCGATGTTTCATATTCGTTAGGCAAACCTTGACTTGCTAAGTCACCGTTAATACCAGTATCTTCACCTTGTAAAAATTGTTCAGGCGAAAACTCATTAGTATCAGACTCAGCAACTAAAACCGTTTGCATTTTATAAAAATCAGTAGGAGTATACATTTGATACCTTCTGAAATCGTCTGGTTGAAAAGCTATTTCAGCACCGTATATTTCTTTTTCAAAATACTCTATTTTCTCTTGGATAATATCGTGCCTGTCTGAATGTTCAGTATCGTTAGGCCTTGCTCTACCATACGCTTCTGAAGAATAGAAGTAGGTGTCAAATATTTCCATTTGAGCTTGATCAGCAAAACTATTAAATTCTGTAGGAGTTATATATCCTCTTTGCTCTTTGTTAGCAATATCTAATACCTTCTGATATACTGAGTTAATATTTATCGGCATGTTATATTTTTTATAGTTAAGTAACCACCCCGAAGAGTGGTTACTCTTCTATAAATGATTACGCGTTTAAGCGCTTTTCTATGTTGGAGTAAACCTCCATGCCTTCATCAGTTTTAAACCATTGAGCTAAAGCTGAATAAGGATGCTCGTCGAAAGGAACTGTCATAAGCTTTCTATCGTTAGAGCCCCAATTAAATGTACGTTGATCTTGCGAAAGCTTTACTATACCAAGCTCTACAGCTCTAATACCAAAGTTTCTAAGCTGAACGTTTTCGTCAGTAGCTAAATCTAAGAACAAACTAGGATTTTTACGAGCAAATAGCAATAAATCTCTTTTAAGCTCCTTAGAACTTAACTCGTTAACTCTAGAGCCAACTTCTGCTCTCATTATAGCTTCAGCTAAATCAATGTCTATAGATCTTGCTAAATCTAAAGCTTCTATTTCCATCTCTAGAATATCAAGCTCATTTTTAGCGTTTTCAATAGGTTTGTGTTCGTAATAAAGACTTTGTTTGTGTGGGTGGTACAAAGATAATAACTTCTGCAAAACTGTTTTTTCTTTTGGAACA
>FUIF01000394.1_pt1 | contig 22985 bp, 27 predicted proteins | sample 1003461 | NCBI WGS metagenome assembly FUIF01 (sample SAMEA80401918, study PRJEB19352) | marine metagenome | reverse complement strand
TAGCATCTGCTGCATTAGCTGTAGTAACAGCATTAGAAGCATTTGTTGATGCTGTGTTTGCTGTAGAGACAGCGTTAGAAGCATTCGTTGATGCAGTGTTGGCTGTTGATACAGCATTAGTAGCATTTGTAGATGCAGTATTAGCTGTAGTGACAGCACTGTTAGCGGTAGTCACTGCACTATTGGCAGTAGTCACCGCACTATTAGCAGTGGTTGTCGCACTATTAGCAGTAGTAGTTGCAGCATCTGCTGTTGTCTTTGCAGTATTAGCAGTTGTGTTAGCTGTATCTACTTCAAAATCAGCCTCTTGTGTAACGTATAGGTTTTGAGTAAAGTTATTATTTAAATCCTCAGCTTTAATGGCGGAACCGGGGAAGAAGGTAGAACTTAAAGTGTTGATGGCAGTATCACGATAGATACGGATAGCGACACCATTACCGGGTGCAGTTGTAAATGCAAGCGTTGTTGCATTGGCAAAAGTAAATGCAGTTGTAGCGACTGAGTCAAGTGTAACCTTGACATCAGATTGTTTCAAATATTCAAATGTAAATGAATAGTTCGTAGTTGAACCATTACCTGTATATGTAGTTTGTGTAATTGCCATTAGTAACGATTACCAGGTATAATGCCCATTTCAGCTCGATCCAGATTAACCTTCCTGAGGTGAATGCGCTGTTGGATTGCAGATTGCATCTCAAAATCTAGCCTACCAAATGCTGCTTCTTCAGCTTGTTTTTGAGCTTGTTTTAGCATAATATGAATTCTATCGTACTTACCAATAGGAGTGGTTTTAGAAGTCACACCACTTCTACGAGCTTCTTTCAATTCTTGAATAGTATTACGTGCTTCAGCGGAACGCATAATAGGACCGATAGCATCTTTAAACATCTTCATCTCACCCATAATACTAAACAATTTAGATCGTTCAACTGCAGTCAATTCAACACCATGACGTGTTGCAAATCCAGTTGATACATCATATTCAATGTCATACAAGAATTTCTCTTCTTTAGACATTGCTGGGTGTACTTTAACTGGAGAATACGTATTATAAATACGCTGAAGCATGTTGTATTTATTAGGAGATTCACCAGTAATAGGGCTAATAACAGTAGGCAGTCTATTTGTCTGATCAATCAAACCTACCATTTGGTTTCGATTAGCCAAATGAGAAAAAATATCATTTTCTAGTTCTTTTAAACCACCGTCAAGGATACGTCCAAATTCATTACGTGCACCAGCAAGAGGTGCAAGTGAGTTTAGATGCCCAGCAACAAAACGATTTACTGTGTACTTATTCTGACTAAACAGTTCCACAAGTGGACGTAGTGCAGAAATACCAGCTTGGTCAGTAGCAGCAGCTCCAAGAATAAAGCTTGCTTTTTCAAACGCTTTTCAGTAAAGCTTTCACCAAGCATATCAAAGTTATCAGCAATGTTAGCAACCATCGCTACCCAATTGCTTAGACCAGGACCAAGCAGTTCATTGTATTCAACACGTGTACCATCGTCAAGAATAACTGAACGTTCTTTAAAGTTACTGTTTTTTTGACGAGCACGGTTAAGCTGACGATCAACAGAACCATCACCAGATACAGAATAAAGACCATCACCAAAGAACCTATCTTTCAGAACTGAAGTAAGTACAGTTCCAGTCACAAAAGTGCCGATAGCTTTTTTACCAAGTGTTTTATTCTTTAGATCGACAAGAGCATTTAACTTAGCAACCTCGTCCATCTGTTCAATCCTATACCCTCTAGAAGCAAGTATGTTTTCTACGTGCTCAGGATTCTCCATAAATGTTTTAAGAGGAGTATATGCTAATTCATTAATATCTTTTTGGAATGAAAGCAACGGTGCTGGCAAATAATCATCAGCAACCCTTACCACGTTTGCCATTATCGTAGGGAAGGTTAGGAATGGTGTCAGTCCTGGTACAAATTCCAAAAGACCATTCAACGCTTTAGTATATTTAGAGTCTAAGTTAAGAGCAATATCAGCATTATTATACTTAACAGCTTGGTCAACAATAATACCGTTGGTATCAAACATACCGTTGTACTCAGCATCAGCTAATTCTTTAATCCTAGCTGGTGTTGCAGCTTCACCAAGACGTTCAAGTTCATCCATAGCTCGGAAACGTGCATGGGTATTAGCCAATGTAGCACCATTCCAACTATCAAAACCTGTTAGTGCATTAGGTGTAAGTCTAAATACAGGGTCAGCTGCCATTGCCTGCATCTCATCGTACTGTTTAACAAGGAATTTAAATCCATGCCTACCATTAATAGATTCCTGTTCAGCCATATAACGGTATTGATTAATCTTTTCCTCATGTTTAAGCATGAGATCAAGACGTGTCTGACCTTTTACTGAATTAGGATTCTGCGATGCTTTTGCAAACATATTAGCAGCATATGGAATCGCCTTTTTTTGAGTATCGATCATAGAGCTATAAGCCATCCAACCACGTTGAACGCTTTTTAAATCTTGACGAAGTAGCGAACCTGCAAAATAAGCAATAGGTTCTGCAATTTGCCCACTAAGGTTACCATACAAAGCTTTAGCTGCAGTAGCACCAGAAGACAGTAATGAGTTATAATAATTAGATCTTACAGCTTGCGCAAGAACATTAGGAGCTTCAGGATTACCATCAATAAGAGGTCTCCACCTTACAAAGCTATTAAGAATATCTTCGTTCATCTTAGCAATGGTATTGATTTTACCATCACTAAGTTCATACAGTTCAAGGAATGAGTCTAGAATTTCAGGGTTGTTTTCCTGTAAATACATCCAACTTTCAGTAAACTTTTCACTGTCAGTTTGGATTTGACGAAGAGCAACGGGATAACCTTCTTTAATGTCGTTAGCGATTTGATCAGGGGATTTGAACAAGTTCTTTGCACGCTCACCCAAAGCAGCAAGCCCTTTCTTTTCATTAACAAAATAACGAGTAGAACCGACTAACTGTTGTAAGAAATTAATCTTATCTAGAATTTGTTCTTGAGCGTTTTCAATAGCAATGGAACCACGGTTCAAACGCATACCTTCTGCAAGGTCAGCAACTTGACCAGCCATAGACGTAGCTGTATAAGCCTGAGCTTTAGCAACATCCATACTAGTGTAGTTTTTAACCAAAGAGTTAATACTACTCAATGCATCAACATAGCTGTCCTGAGTCAATACTTCAGCACCGAATTCATTAATAGATGGATTCAGCACAGTACGCATGTCATCAATTGTAGCCGATGGGTCAAACAATTCAAGTACTAGATTTTCTCCAGCAGCTGCCACTTCGTCTGATGTAATCGTAAAATCATCAGCAACCATACCAACACGGTCAGCTTCCTTTAGCTGTTGTGTTAGACCAATTGTAATCTCCTCCACACCACCAGGTGTTTCAGCACCATACTTAAGAGCAGGACCGCTGATAAAGTTACCGAGACGCCCATGTACTGTACCTTTATTAGTTTGAATACGTGCTGCATCAATACTAGCACCGACAATACCAAAGTCATCTACAGTACGCATTCCGACTTCACGGAAGTCATACAAATCGTGCACACCTTTAAGAGCTACACTAGGTTCTGGTGTTTTGCTCATGTTGTAGTAACCAAGCTCATCTAATGCCTCTTCCTGTTTAGCTGCATATTCAAGCATAGCTTCTTCAGGTACTGCACTCTTTGCTTTAGGCTTGTTAGCCGCAAGATATTTAACAGCTTGATCCGATTCACCAACAATGACAGGAGCATTTTTATAAATGTTACCTACTTCTGAAATAGCAGCAGTAAACTTACCTGCAAACCCAACCATTGGAATCAGGAATCCAAGAGCTAGGTCTTCGTTAATGTTCTTTTGTCGTTTAAGGTCTGTCCCTTCTTCATCAAGAGTAGCCCAGTTATCAGGGATAAAGTCAAATGTTTTAGGGAAAGACTTTTTAAGCATACCAGACAGGTTATCACCTGTTTCGTATTCTGAACTGACAGCACCGACAGCTACCGCTGAACCTGCTTCAATACCACGACTGCCGACAAATTTCATGAAAGCAGTGTTACCAAGCTGGTTGATTTTAGAAGATGCACCTAGTTTAGAAACAGCAGCAGACTGTGCTTTTGTTGCTAATGCAGTACCAGCACCTTGAGCCAGCACAGTAGGTAGTACAACAGAAGAAATAGTACGGGTAGCTTGTGCTACCTCGTCTTCATACTTTGTAGCTGTAGGAATTTGAGGAACGTCTAAGCCCCTCATAATAACACTTGTTACTTTATTAATAGCTTGTGCACCAAAATCCAAAAGACCCTGACCTGGTGCACTTAGGCGTTCTTTTACTTGCTGATTGGTTTCTCCCAAAGGTTGTCCCATGTATGACAAACCTTGGAAAAGTTTAGCAGGTTCTTTTTCTTGTTTCTCACCCGTAGGTTTTGATTGTGTTTCTTGTGGTTGAGGTTTAGCTGCCGTAGCAGCTGGTTTAGATTCAGTTTGAACAGTTTGCGCTTGCTCTTGAGCAGCAGCCGCCCGTTGATTGATTTCTTCAATCTGTTCATTAGTAAGGCGGCGTGACCGTTCTTCTTCATCCATCACCAAATCTTCACCCACATTAGAATAGTCTAAAGGGTCATTCATTGTTAATTAAAAACCAAATCGTTTAATAACTGCTGGCCGATGTTCTTTGAACATCCTAGCAGCACCACTACGTGCTGTAGTTCCAAAAGAATCTGCAGCATCCCGGTTTGCGCCTGGATTACCAGCCAATACCGTAGTGTATAAATCTTCTAAAGTAGCACCTTGTGTACTCATACCAGCTTTAGCAAACCTATCTTTAAAATATTTAATCACAGGTCCAAGTAATTGTTCTTCAAAAGTCATGCCTGGGGTTACACCATAGGTTTGACGTTCAGGTATTCCAAATTGAATCAAACCTTGGTAGTTATTACCTTGCCCGCCGATCACACCTGGATCAAATGTACCACCAGTTTCAAATGAAATGATAGTAGCTAGATCAATAGGATCAACACCAAGTTCAGCTCCAGCCATTTCTAATGCATTACGTTGGCTGCTAAAACCACCACCCGGCATACTAGCGCGTGTCCTGTTCCTTAGCCTCAAACCATTATCTACGCCAGCCGTAGCATTTATAGAAACACGTTCTGCACCTTTAATGTTAAACAACCTTTGTGCTTGTGCATAAGTTTTAGCGTCTTTGGGACTTAAAGCATCGATAACTTCTGTATTAAAAGTAATGTCCAAAGGGGGGTGGTATTTACCTGAAACTTTACTTTTTGCTTCCTGCATTTGATTAAAAAATTCAGTGTAGGTAAGCCGTTTCTTTTCAGGGTTTGCCTTGTTTAACATATCAACAGCTGTTATGAGATGATCAGAAAAGATTGGTGTTCCACCTAAAATTCTAGCTGAATCAAGTGTTCTATTTGTCTCCTCTTGAGGCTCTACACTATACGCATATTCAGAAACATTCGCACCATTTTTACCTACAGCATGGAGAAGTGTTGTACGCCACTGCACGCTATCGTATTTAGGTTCCTGAATGTTTGGATATACGATGTTGTTATATTCATTAGTTTTCTGATAAAATAGATTATCTTTATTAGCGTTTGGATTGTCTAGATCTGCTTTTGCTTGGGCATACATTTCGTCAAGTTTAAGCATACCAGACCTTGCATCACCACCTTGCCTTATATAATTTTGCAACCACTTAGTTGCTTCAACTTGAATAAGGTTAGCTTGACTACTCATATCTATTGAGCCAGCATTTTTCGCTGCTTTTTTTGCAAACTCTTTCAAACCTGGTTCGACAATACCGTAATCAGGACCGTACTTATTCTTTTCTTGTGCATCATATGCTGCTAAAGCTTCCTTTTTAACAGTTGGGTGCTTAATGTTATCATTGATATATGCAGGAGAAAGGGTTGAATTTCTTACTTCAAATTGCAGCTTAGCCCTATCTTGAGTCTCTAAGTCTGATAAAGAGTATTGTTGGAGAAGCTTTAGAGTATTAGGTCTTTGGATACCCGTATCAGCTTCCATTTGTAAAAATGATCGCTCAGCCGCTGCCGGATCCTTTTGAATAAATTCTGTAATTGCATCTCGATTTTGCAAAGTCTGCTCATCCCACTGAGCACGCTTCAACTTTTTGTTTGCCTCGTAAGCCTTTGCTTCATTCTCATCTCCGCGTCTAATGTATGGTGCAACCTGATCAGCCCAACGACCTTGACTATAAGGCTGCCCCCCTTCTAAGAAGGTCCCCATACGGTCTAGTTCAGCCCTATCATTGTTAGGGTTTTCGTAAAGTTTACGGTGAGCAACATGAGCAGCTGCCTGGCCCTGAACGTTTACGCGGAGACTATAAGCCTGCAAATGATCTTCTGCTGTTCCACCACTATTAAGGGTTTGCGCTTGGAATTCAATCTGTTCCTTTACCCTTCTTTCATCAATTTGATTCGCACGATCTGCAAACGCTTGTTTCTTTTTTTCAATTGCTGCTTCAGATCGATCCAGGTAACCCTCTACTGCAGTATCAGCACCTAGTTGTTTCTTAAGATTGTTATGTACCGTGTCTGTAACAATTCTACTTAATGCAGAGTTTCCATAAGCTTCAGCGCCTGAAAATTTATTACCCTGTGCATCAGTGTATACCCTTTCCGTGCTTTCAAACGCAGATTTTGTCCCCTTATCAAAAGTTTCTAGAATTAACCTGTTGAGAACAATCTCATTGTAAATATCACCACGACCGTTGTTAGAAAGAATACCTTTAAATGTTTCTATAAGAGGTTTTTGGTTTTCAACATCACTCTCTATAGTATCAACATCAGACTGAATAGCACCTTGTGCCCGCTTAGTCCGTAGATCATTCCACTGTTTCCTTTCTTCTTCAATGTTAGCATTTTTAGCTTTTTCCGTCTGATCCTTAACCATGTTTGCATGGTTTTCAGCAGCCTTAGCAGCAGCTGTTTTAGCAAACCCAGCAATGGATTCAAAGATCATATTCTGGGCGTCATGATCATACTTTAGTTGCTGTCTGTCAACACTCTCTTGTTTAGACAAAGAGATCTCTTCGTTTCTTAAATTTTGTTCTTCAATCGCACGGTCTCTTTGAATGCGTTCTTCAGATAAAGCCGCATTCTCTTTCATTGCTGCGCGATCTCTTTCTTGCTGTGCTTTTTCAGCTTGAAGATTACTTTCAAGGCCACGGATCATTCGATCACTGCGACGGCGTAGCTCAGTAATCCCCTGCTGACTAAGTTGAGAAGGATTAAACTGTTTGACCCTAGTAGAAGGTCTGTATCTAAGTCTTGCCATAATTTACCTTATTTAGTGAAATCAACGCCAACAACTTGACTTGCAGCACTACCAAGACCTTGAACCAAAGGTGCGTAGATGTTTTGCATTGCTGGGGATGGTGTAAAACCAGGAATAGCTTTTTGACTTTCCAAGAAAATATGTTCTGGCGGCCGTTCGGGTTTCGGATTATAAGGCAGCTTCTCTGGTTTTAGCATCATACCAGCTCTAGTATTAACATCCGCAATCTCTTTTTGAATACCGATGTTTTTAATATTAAGTTCTGTTTGTGCCTTAGCGCTATTATAGTTAGCATCAAGTACTTTTAGATTTTGCTCATAATCCCTGTTAGCAATACTGATAGCATTATTGATACCTTGTTCTTGTATAGCAGCACCCTCAAGGGCAAATCGTTGTGAAGCGCCGATCCTTTCAAATTCAAGTGCAGCGTCACGTTGAGTTCCCATCAAATTGACATTGGTCTGCTGTGCCGCAAGCTGTGTTTGACGTTCAGCACCTCTAACCTGAGTATTGATACGTTCAATATTAAGACCAGTGGCAGCTTGAGCACCAGCCACAGCAGCATCAATACGTTGTAGATTAAGACCAACACCTGTTTCAGCAAGACTCAGTTCTGCATTAAGTTCAGCCAGTTGAATACCAGCTTGCTTACGTTTACCAGACATGTCTGAAGTCAACTCCATAAGGCTACGCTGCAGCGCGGCTCTAGCGGATTGTTTTGCTTTAGCAGTAGACTTACCAGCTTGACCTAAAGAAGCTTGGCCTTCAGCTAGCAGCCCATCAATCATGGCACTTTGTTTTGCAAAATTACCTTGGGCTGTCAGTTGATCAATGGTGTTTTCAATAGATGCAGTACCTGTACTTTTACGGCTTTGGATACTTTGCATCTGAGCAAACTGCTCTTGCCTGTTAATATTTTGTTGAGTTAATTGACCGGATAAATTGGTAAGAGATTCTCTTGTAGAAAGATCTTGCTCAGCGTACGTTTGCTCCATATTAGAGAGCTGGCCTGCATACTCAATATCCGCTTGTTCCCCTGCAATTTTTAATCTATTGCGCTGCTCTTGTCTACCAAGATCCGCCGCCTTATTAGCCTGTTTTTTCTCTAAATTAACAGACTGTCTGTTTAAATTTTGCCTTTGAAGTTCATCAGCCAAGGCAGCTTTTGAATCATCTATTCCAAACTGTTTTTCTAAAAAAGCATCAGTAAGTGCTAGCTCTTCTGACTCAACTGCAGCTGCAGCTTCTCTAGTATTTAAACCAAGTTGAGCAGCACCAATTGCTTGGCTTTTCTCAAACTGCTTCATTGCAGAGTCATATTCATAATCATGAATCTGCTTACCACGCTCCCAGTTTTGCATCGCAACTTTATGATTAAAGTCGCGCATTGCGTAGTAATTAGCCTGCTGATTGGCGTCTACCTTTTCATTGTATCTGTTAGTTCTTTTTGCTATTTTTTTATTAAATTTTTTCTGCTTTTTATAATTCCTTCTAGCGGATCTATTATTGCTTCTGGCCTGGTTCATACCCATGATACCACCAACAACAGAAGTAGCAGCACCAATTACAGCACCAAACCAGTTCATTTCTAAACCAGAAGTAGTCAGCTGTGAATCTAAAAGACTATTACCTTTGGGGTTAAATTCAATATCAAACATTAAGCCCTCCTATAGAAACGTGGGGAATACTGCCCTTCCCACGTCATTGAAACAAGGGATACAGGGTACGGAAAATTACTACTCACTTTTAAATTAAAATTAGTGTTACGTTGATGGATCGGTATGGTGAACAAGTGTTCATCTGTAATAGGACTACTATCTGCTAAGTAAGTATTAGCATCTGTTACATATTCTATATTTTTCCATTCATCAGATCCATCTGCTTTTACCTTAAATAGGACAGGACCTGTTCTGCCTACAGAAAATGTTACTCTAGAAATAGTCAGTGTAGCTGTGTAGTCTGATGTATTAGGATCTTGTTTATAGTACAGCTTAGGTAATGTGGTTTCAAAGTCATAGTTATAACCTACAACAATACCATCAGCATAGCTAGAGTAATCACCTTTTACCTCAAAGTAACGGTAACCTGTACCGATCTCTGTACGCTCATCTGCCTCTAGATAGAAACCAGCATCAGCATCTACTGCCGAACTTGTACCTACGTCTGCTGTTGGAACAGTAAGTAGCATCACACCCTTAGTCTGACTAAACGGTGTGTAAGGTGTGTAGATTTTAGTCACATCATTGGTAGAGTCATACACCACCGCATCGACCGATGCATGGGGCTTGACAGGGCGTGTAGCCATGTCCAGGCATGTATTACCTACAATACCACTAGCGGTCGCTACAGCGCTTCCTGTGGGGATCTCGTCAAGTACAATCTTACCCAGTGTATATTCATCTTCCTGTTGAGATACAACAAACACAGAGTCATTGATAATATCTGTGGTCTGAATAGTTCCAGGTAGTTTCCACTTAGTCCATGCTTGGAACAGGTTTTCTTGACCTGTATTAAAATACCTAAAAAGATAGAGGTACTGTGTAGACGTATCTACCAGCATGATAAGGGAGTTCTGGGGGCTAACTGTCAACTTATCGACAGTCTCTGGAATCCACTCAAGTACGATCTTACTGATGTCAATAACCAACGGACCTTGGTCAACATCCCGTAGCTGCATAGTAAACAACTTACTGTAACCAGGAACCTTGGTAATAAATGCTGCTGTAGTACCTACATCAACAGGAGCTATATCAGGATCTACTTCATAGTTTGAAAGATCTTTAATAACTGATGTGGTAGGTGTTAAAATGTTAGAGTCAGAAGCATATACTTGGAACTGCTGTCGTGCACTAAATAGCAGCAAACCTTGTGGAGAAGGCAGCACCTCAGATAGTGTGACTGGACGGATACTAGCACAGTTCAGGTCAATAGGATCTGATGGTGTTTGTACCGTAGCAGATTTAACGAAGAAATTAAACGAGTCATTTGCTCTACTAAAGATTACATTATCTTCAGAAAGCATACCAAACCTATTACTATAGAAGAATGTAGATTGTATAGAAAATCCAATAAAAGATGGTACTGGGCTTGTTACATCATCTCCAGTCGTCCGAGTTGTATATGAAATAGGTTCAAAAGTAAATGTAGTAGGACCAGTGTTTGACAACTGGTGCGGCATAGTTGCTGCATTAAGACCAGGTGATACATTCCGTGCTACAGTTTCTTGCCAGTAACCCCTACCTCTTGTACCATTAAATGCTACAAATTTTACATAGTAATCATCATCAGCTGACGCACTGTTTAAAATCTGTACATTGTGATCGTGGAATGATTCGACAGGTAGACTAGCTACACTTGTTACTGAATCTGAAAATGCTTCTAGTGCTGTGTTAGTGTTACCACCTTTAGCATCAATAGTAAAGGCTACTGGTGTACCAGATGGTGAGCTATAATCAGTTACAACTTGGTTACTACCATTAGTACGTTTAATCACAATACTAGTAGAGTAACTTTCTAGATACCAAGAACCAGCAAAGTCTGCATTGTTCGCAGTATGCTGTGCTTCAATACCAGTTTTAATTGCATCAATTAGGTCGTGTGAACTGTTGACATGACTAGAATTAAATACCAGCATGTCGTCATACGTTGTTGTTGACTGGGCTGTAACTGAAAATGTTACACCTTGAATAGTAGCTGAATAAGCATAAGTTCCGATAAGTGATTTAAGATGTAGCGTTGCTACTGAGTTTGCGACAAACGTACCAGCAGCTTGCATAGCTGTTGTCACAGTTTTATTTGTAATAACTGTAACGTCCTGTACACTACGGAAGTGATAATCTTTTTGTGTAGTACCAGTTAGATATGAAGAACCATTGTTTGTTACAGTACAGAAAGTACCATCAGTTGTAGTCCAGATATAAATGTTAGAACCTTTAATAGCACCAACATAAGAACCAGTATCGTCTCGTTCAATAAAGAACCAAACAGCACCATCCAGTTCAGCCTTAGTAAATGCAGTACCGTTAGCTTTTTTAATACATTTGTATGTTGCATACCAGGTCTTTTTAGCAGACCAAAGGTAGGGTCAGGGTAACCGTTAATGCATTCAGTTACCTGCCCCAACAATTTTTTGTCATCATTTTGACGGGATACCCCGCCAAGAAAATTCGGTACTAGTTGTGTTACTGCTGCCATTAGCGGATCAAAGTATGGAACGGTTGGTAGCTTTGATAGAAGTTCTTACCTTTAGGACTACCGAAGAATGTATAATCCCCTTGGTTACACTCATACTCTAAAGCTGTAGATTTAGCAAGGGCTTCCTTTTGTTGCAACATTTGGTATTGATTAGCATCACCAATAATTCTACTAGATACAATCGTAGCAGCTTTAGCGATAATAAATGCTTGAATAGGGGTAGGAATACTAGTCCAATCAAAGTACCAAATAACGTCAACATATAGTTTATCGTCTGTCCAGGTAAATGAATGAGCTGTCTTATCGTAAAGTTTGCCTTCACGATTAATAGCATCTCGATCCATGTTCTGTGTATAAGTTGAATTCAAATCTATTTGAAGCATGTTATTAGGAATAACTACTTCATCATTTGAATCCGGTTCAATAGGATAATCATATTCTTTATTGAAAGACCAGCCTTCTGACTGTACTTCACGTGACACTTCTCTAAGGGTGTTGAGTGCAATCGCAACGTCCGGGTTGGTTTGTGATTCAACTCTACTTTTAGCAATTGATTGTGTCATAGTCTGACTACTAACAGTCTGAGAGATGTTAATAGTATAGTTATATGTTACAGGATCTGTAGCAGGAGATACCTCCACACCAGCGACGGCAATAGATGTACCAGTAGCCACGTTAGGACCACCAATATAAGTACCGACTGGGATGTTAGCATCAGTAGTAGTTAGAGTAGTACCAGAAATAGAACCAACAAAACGTTCAAATTCATTTAGTACGAAAGTTTCATCAGTTGTTAGTGTAGTAACAGGAGCCTGACCAACTGACGCCAGGATCTGATTAACAGCTTGTAGCTCAGTGTTGGAGCCAGTAGTAGGGAAGGCCATAATTGCAAATGAGTATTATTCTCAATAAAGAATTAAAAAAAAGGAGTCCCCGAAAGGACTCCCGTATAGAAAAAATCAGAATGCAGAAGGAGCAGTAGCACCCACGTACAGCTCAACAGAAGCTGCGGGGTTCAGATAGTCACAACCACAAGCCAGACGGCCGAGCATCACGTCGCCTTGGTAGACAACAGACACGTCACCGCTAGTGACTTGCACCTGGGGGCCGATAGCTTCGACCATACCAGCTGCTTCTTTTTGGAAGATAAGACCACAAGACTTAGCACCGACTTCAGCAGCGGTACCATAATCATTATTGATACCAGTGCTAGCGCCAGAAGCGTCTTCCATGGTTTCACCAATGAAGGAACCAGTGTTACCAGGATCGGTCACACCAGTGGTGCCACCGTAAGCAGTACCATACTTACCCAGGAACGGAATGTTCATGGACTTGTAGATCTTGATACCAGCGATTTCGATGATACCTTGTCCGCTCTGCAGTGCAGAACCTTGGGCATCACGGTTCACCAGGCCGTTGGAACCAACAGCTTGGATCAGTTCATAGTACTGACGGGGGTTCAGGACGGCAACACGGCCATCGCTAGAGACACCCTTTTCGTCAAGAGCAGCGGCTGCATCATAGAATGCAGACACCAGGTTAGCCGCAACATATGCGTCCGAATCATTGGTAGTAGAACCAACACGGATCTGAGTACCACCGGGCTCCACATAGTTAGTAGCACTAATCGGGGAAGCCTGACGTGCACCACGTGCAATAGCACGGAATGCAAGACGGTCATACTTTTCTGCCAGAGCATAGCCGATCTTACGTGAGATCTCAGAGCGCAGATCGTAGTGAGACAGAACTTCATCAAGTTCATACACGAATGCACTGGAGATCAGCAGATCATCGACCGTGATGGTCTTCTCGGCCACCGGGGGTGCACCATTGGTATCACCCAGGATGCTGTTACCAGGAGTATGGAACTCAGATTTGGTACGACCGGTGAAGATGAACTGCAAAGATTTGCCGTTCTTAAGTGTACGCTTCATGATCAGATCACGAGCGATCGTATTATTCTGGAAGCCTTTGAACATCTCGCCGCTAAACAGCTTGAGATACAGGGCGCGTTTATCACCAGAAAGGTTAGCCTGGCCCAGCTGAGTAAGCTGAGCAGGATTTACAGAAGATTGAAAAGCCATTTTTATAGAGAGTTATTATAGACTCTCTGAACGTTCAGAGTTATTTAATTGTATATGTGTGGTCTATCCCACCGTCTAGACGGCAGCTAAGGTATCCGCGTACGGGCTTAGTGCCATAGAGCAGGAGGGGGAGTCGAACCCCCTCTACACCATCTGCTATTTAATCAGGTGTAGTACCTTTCACCAGGTCTTCCTGAACCCATTGCTTTGGGCGCCTGGATAAAAAGGTTGGCAAGTTTAGCTGCCTTCTTTTGTCCAATATCGAACTGCTTTGTCAGCATTTTAGTAGCGGCTTTGACTCGTGTTTTATGCGCCCGCATGGGGTCCGAACCACGAGACCGTTGAGCCTGCATAAATTTTTTATACGCTTTTTTAGCCATTTTAAATAACAGAATGATGTATAATTAACCGATCTCTTTATACACTACACCACGATAGCGGAGAGCATCAGTGTGATAACGCTGAGCTTTCTTTTTCTGTGATGCAAGGAAACGAATGAGATTGATAGACATAATAGTTCTCCGTAGACCCTAGCCCCGTTCCATGCTAGGCAATTATGCGTCCAATTCTGCCTCAAGTACCATTTTGGTGAACTGAAGCTCTAAGAACTCAATGTCAATTTGTTCTTGTGGGTGACCACCAGACCAGTTTCTTTTGTAATCTCTTAGAGCATTTCGTATTATACGAGCAGCACCATCATCTACTTGTAGGTTAAACATTGGATGAACGTACGAAGATTAGCCGATGGCAGGTGCCGTCAGCGCCACTGGTGCAGTCTCAGCAGATGCCAAGTCCAGTGGGAAGTTGTGGGCATTGCGTTCATGCATGACTTCCATACCAAGACCAGCTCGGTTCAGTAAGTCTGCCCACGTATTAACCACACGGCCATTGCTGTCCTGGATGGACTGGTTGAAGTTGAAGCCGTTGAGGTTGAAGGCCATGGTGGAGACGCCGAGGGCGGTAAACCAGATCCCCACGACTGGCCATGCTGCGAGGAAGAAATGCAGCGAGCGAGAATTGTTAAAGGATGCATATTGGAAAATCAGGCGTCCAAAGTATCCGTGTGCAGCAACGATATTGTAGGTCTCTTCCTCTTGACCAAACTTGTATCCATGATTCTGGCTGACCTCTTCGGTAGTCTCCCGAATAAGGGAAGACGTGACGAGACTTCCATGCATAGCGCTAAAGAGAGAGCCGCCAAATACACCGGCAACACCGAGCATATGAAAAGGGTGCATGAGAATGTTATGTTCTGCCTGAAAAACGAACATATAGTTAAAAGTACCGGAGATTCCGAGCGGCATACCATCGCTAAAAGATCCTTGTCCGAAAGGGTATACAAGAAAGACGGCAGTTGCTGCTGCCACCGGTGCGCTGTAAGCTACAAAGATCCAGGGGCGCATCCCTAGTCGATAACTAAGTTCCCATTCGCGTCCCATGTAAGCAAAGACACCGATGAGAAAGTGGAAGACGACCAGTTGATATGGGCCTCCATTGTAGAGCCACTCGTCAAGGGAACCTGCTTCCCAGATCGGGTACAAATGTAGCCCGATGGCGTTTGAGCTAGGCACGACGGCGCCTGAAATGATATTGTTTCCGTACAAAAGGGAGCCGGACACTGGTTCTCTGATTCCATCGATGTCTACTGGGGGTGCGGCCACGAAGGCAGTGATAAAGCAAATTGTTGCAGCTAGCAGGGTAGGGATCATAAGGATACCAAACCAACCAACATACAAACGGTTGTTTGTGGAGGTAACCCAGGAACAAAACTCATCCCAGGTACTACGTTGTTGTCTCGAAAGTGTTGCGGTCATTGAAAGTAATAGTGCATTGTCGTTCTGTAATCAGTAAGTAAGACCAGTTTAAAGACTTGGCTGTCTAGAGCTAGGGGAGGAATTGCACCTCCCTTATTCTATTTAGCTGTTATGCTTTTTTAGTTTTAGCTGCTGCCCTAAATTGTGCAGCGGTAGGAGCACCTTTGCTCCCAACTTTCCGCATCTTTTCTCCACTGCCTTGTGCAATACGTTTGCGCTTAGCGTGGATGTTTGCATAGAGACCAGGTTTAGCCATCATTTATACCTATCAGGATCTTTAGTTTCTACATGAAAGCCACCAGATTTTTTGGGTTTTAGACCATAACCTTCGTCAAAACCTGCCAAAGCTTGCGCAAGTTTTTGAGTAATGTGTGGTTTCTTTTTTTTATCTTTAGCCATAACTATTTCTTTTTAGGTGGACGACCTTTCTTTGTACCGTATGTTCCTTTACCTTGAGGCATTACCAGATACCGGGAATAAGTTGACCAGTGATTGCGTAGCTACCAAGAGCAGCAATGACGCCCAGCATAGCAAGACGACCATTAAGCTTCTCAGCTTTTTCATTGTGAGTTTCAGTTACATCCATGATTTGCATAGGTGGTTCGGTGGGCCAAATCTGTGTGTCGTTCATCAGAACGTCCACTTAACACCTGCCTTGGTGCCGTAAGAAGTGTCGTCATCTCCAGTCAGGAAAGAGACTTCACCGTAGAGATCGACGGATTCAGACAGAGCCACAGTACCGCCCACTTTACCAGACAGTTCCAGCTCAGAGTCAACTCCATCACCAGCCACGATAGCAGGACCAGCTTGGATATACCAACCTTCACCTTCGTAACCAACGTGGTTATCAATTACAGTAGCACTGTAGTCATCACCAACCCAACCAGAGTTAGCTTCTACATTTACATAGGGACCAGCAATAGCGCCTTGGGCGCAGCCGAGGAGGAAACCGGCAGCAATAATAGATTTCATTGTAATTTGTTTAGGAAAGAATAAGAGTGTTTTGTTCGATTACCATGGATGCCCCAGCCTAACCAGTAGTATGCAGCATTCATATAGTAAGGGACTGTCTGATGGTTAGTCAGAAATGAGCTAAGGTCATCCCTAAATCTTAGCTCATGGATCATGTAAGCTGTCTGACATTCTAAAGAGCTAGGATCTTTCTTCTGTTTAGTACAGAAAATACCTAGACCATCATAACGATGTTTAGATGTCCATTGTATCAAACCATATCCACCATTGAGGCACCGATCGTACGGAACAATAGCACCTCCTTCGCAGACATTGGATCTAAATCTTGACTCCTGATTGATGTTACCCATAATGACAGCAAGGGCAGTTCGATCTGTTACACCAGCAGAAGTCTGTAGTTGTTCTAGAACGTACTGCTCTTGTACAGTACATTGTGGGCATTCAATCATCAGAAAGCAATCTCAGAGTTCTCAAGTTTAGCCATAACATCTGCACGATAGGCAGGATCACTGTCATAACGTGGGTCACTCATGGCTTGTACAAGTTCTGATTGACTACGGAATGCGGCATTGGATTCAGCGGAACCACGCCCAGTCAGAAGCGGAGCTTCAGAACCAACAGAATCTGTATACTTATTGTTCAATGCTTGGACTGCCCAGTAAATAGAATTTGCATTACCAGTAGCCATCACTGCATCGTACATTTCAATCTCATCTTGAGACAGGGAATTACCTGCCCAATCAATCATGTTTCTGTACTCTTTTTCACCACCAACCATTTTGTATAGCTCTTCCGCCTGGGCGTCAGTCAGCAGGTCAGCGTTTGAATCATCTGAGTCATCAGTTTCTTCTGACTCGGTCTCTGCTGGCTCGCTTCGTCTTCGGTGGCTTGTACTTCATCGCGGGGTTCACCAAGTTTCTTTTGTAGTTCTAGATAAGCTTGTTCAAGAGATGCTGGACTGTCGAACTTACCTGCCAGCAGTTGTTGTTGTTCTGATTCATTAGCCTCAGCAATAGCTAGAGACTCCTGCTCATCAGCATTCAGTTCTGGTTGATCTGCTGGAGCATCGGTGGAAGTTAGTGTTTCACTCATTGAGGATTAGGTGGTTGTTGTTGTTGCATGGCTTGCATCTGAGCTTGCTCACGTTTTTGTTCAACAGCAGCCATTTGTGGTGCTGCTTGTTGAGCAGCCATCGCCTGTTGCTGTTGCATTACTTGCTGACGTTCAGCTTGTATCTCTTGCATACTCTTCACAAGGTTGAGTACGTCTATACCAGATGCAGCAGCCAAACGTTTGACAACTTCTTCTGGATTGATGAACTGCTGAATAGCTTCTGGACCCATTGTTTGAGCAATGGTTTGTAAGAATTGACCAAGACTTTCACGGTCTTGACCACGTCCAAGTGCATTAATACCAGCAACAATAGTTGGCCTGACAATGTCACCTTTAGGTAGACGTGGGATGTCTCCAGATTTTTGAGCAACGCTTAGCTTACGATTAAGATAAGGGACTAGGAATTCAACAGTAAGTAGACTAAACAATCCGCCAAGCTGTTGCTCTAGTTCCATCTGTGTCATCCGTACTTCCTCTGCTGTAGTCCTTTCAGACTGACGAACATTAAGAATAAGGAATGCTTCACTAAGACGTTGCGAAAGTGTACCTACCATTTGATAGGCAGTTTGAAAGTCAGCTGTCTTCCCAACCTGCACAACACCAATGTCATCAGGTCGTCCCTGAATGATAGCACCGTTGCCTGCTTTGGCAAGCGTCGATGGTTTGGTGGAGGAGCTTGGGCTGACAGTGAATACAATCTTAGCAGCTGCTGCGCTGCCTTCAACCAGGGCTTGTGACAGAGCTTCAAGTGACTTCAGGTCACCGATGAACTCCTCTACCCTACCACGTCCATAGACCTCACCGTCTACGTGGTTGAATCGTAGCACAAGCCAGGGGTTGGCGTCAACAGGAGCCTTGCTCATTGACTTAGGAAGGATTTGATCATCTACTTCCTGGTGCCAGACCCAACGATTGTTATCTAGCTTGACGTGTGTATAAATATCACATTCATCATCTTGACGTGATGAATTATCAGAGGGTGAATTAGGTTGCGGTGGTTTATAATCTGGATAAAATTTTTTCAGTAATTTTTTCGAGATTGTTTCCTTTGTTACAATTTCAATAACATTACCGTTACCATCTCTATCTACAACATATCGGTTCAAAGGATAAAGCTTTAGCCCATCCTTACCCATAAAGATAAGAGCATTTCCAGCTACTACAAGATGCTTTAGTGCTTGGTGAACAATAACACGATCAGTGGATGCCGCAATGGATTCCATAATCGTACGTTCTACCTTAGCAAATGACAAGTCTAGTTCAGACCTAATCTGCGGTCCCAATTCTTGAGGCAAGTTAATATCATTAACCTGTAGCTTAAAGAAACTAGTTTGAGGTGGTAGCAACGCAAGCATTAGTTTACTTGCAAGAGTTACTACACCCTTAGCTCCCTGTGATTGCCACGGGGTTGTGAGTTTAACTGAACCTTTAGTATAAACCTCATCATCGCGGATGAGATAAGGGAGAGTTAGATCTGCTGCTTGTCTAGCAGTGTTTAAGAACTGTGAACGGTCCGAAGACAATCTGTCATATCGTGATTTAGCTGTCATCAGATTTTACACATTTAATGTTTTGGCTTTACTGGTGGTGTTTGTCGTAAACCCTGCCGCGCCAATCGCTGGCATTGTTGATTTAGTCTACGCCGGAAGCCAGCAGTACCTCCTCTTATTACACCTGCACCACCAAGTCTGTAATCAGTTTGCTGCCCACCACGGGCCATGTTACTAGCTGAAACACGTTGCGCTGTTTCAAATGCTTGCTGCTGCTCTGCAGCTTGACGGGCAAACTCTTGTTCAGCTGCACGCTGCTGTTCTCCCATAGTCCGTAGCTGGGTTTGATAACCTTCTTCCCGTTCTCGAGCTTCAGTCCCCAAGCGCTCTATAGTAGCTGATTGCTCATCAAACTTTGTTTGGAACGAAATCTTCAACCTGCCTAGCAGGTCATCGTAATCTATTGTTGGAGGCTTATTTTCTTCTGAAGTAACTGGTTCTGTAGAAACCTCTGTGGTAGACTCTGGAGAAACCTCTGTGGTAGACTCTGGAGAAACCTCTGGCTCCTTATCTTGCTCAGCGTAGTACGCATTGATCTGTCTGATGTCATTTTGACTATCAATATTTTGAATGCCAAGAACTAAAGCAGCAGCTTTAGCACTCCGGATTTGATCCAGATCATTTTGACTATTAAGATCCCTGATACCCAATAGTTGAGCAATACGACGTTGCTCATCAGTAAACTGCAGTGCCATTTAATTTTCCTCCATGTAACGAGCGACCCACTCAACAACACTGCGTTGACCAGATCGGTACATAATTTTTTCCATTGTATCGTCAGGTGTAGGGTTGGTGGGTGGGAAAGTTTCTTCTAGTTGATGGAGCAGACCACGGGCTTGCATACCCACGGTCTCAAGCATACTGGGGGAGATTGACATTGCTATGTTCAAAGAAGGCGGGCATTCTGGCAGATTTAGTTGCCGACAGTTCTGGGGCTTTACCCTCATACATTAGTCGATCACTGGAATCCAGCCAAAATTTTTTGTCCAAATATTTATCGGTAGTATTTATACCTAGCGGCTGCATTACCCAGTTGATGGTAGCCTTACGAAGCTTATCAAGAGAAGGGCTAATGTTGTAACCCATTTCAGTATGAGCCAGTGAATTAACCGCTACATGGATCTGCTCATCTCGACTAATATCAGCTGATACAGTCCTCATCCCAGCGTCACCATTAAAGCGGAAGAATGGTAGAAGAACGAAGAAAATCGCACGCTCGGCAACCATCGCTTTTGTGATCGTGTGATCTGGATGTGCCTCCCAAGCGGTCCTAAGCCGAAGGGCTTCCTTCTCAGCTTGCGGATCAACACCGTAAGCATTGGCGATGTAACCAAGTGCGATGTCATGGTTTTCTTCATCTTTAACGTTGGATTCCAATACTTCACGGGCCAACGTTGGTACTTCATGATTGAGGGCATGAGTAATAAAATCTCCCACAGGCAGTTCCATGTGTCGCAATGCAAGAGCACGGTAGATTGCTTCTTCCGCGCCCGGCTTGCATGTACCAGCAGTTGTCTGTACTGGTGTCCATTTGCGCTTCCGCGCCATTAGTTTTTGATAAGGGTTCATTCTGCACAATCACATTGAGGTTCAGGGGTGTCCTCATCGTAAAAGAGCGATTCAAGATACTTGTCAACGTCTTCATCATCCAAAGCGGCGTATGCACTTGACTTATCTTGAACGTCTCCCATTACTTGAAGACTATAATAAAGAGAAGTCTGGGGCGATTCAAGCCACTCTTGGATAAATGCTTCATCATACGTGACCACGTCAGACCACGAATTGAAGCTGTAACCATGTAGAAGTCCAGTCCTGTCAAGTAGAGTCATGATGCCATCGGCAACACGTTTGTAGGCTTCCCAGCCCACCTTAGAGGCGATCTCTACGTCACCGTAGTTGTACGTTTGTACTCCGAAAGTACCGCTGTCGCGATCGACTGTCTGCGAGATAGGCGGAGCGATTTCTGGTGTGCAAGTATAGCCGTCCAGATCCACGCTTCTGTAACTGCAGCTGGCGGTTGGCGCGATAGCAAAGGCTCGAACCATGTTGTTACGGCGAGCAACTCCGGCGGCAAGGTCAATACCAGTTGTAATTTGTGATACAAGTTCATAAGCAGGGATCGGATACTTTCTTTATTGTTGTATTGTTCCAGTGCACGACCAAACTGATCGTACGTTACTCCATATCTACGAAGTAGGTTGGCGAGTCCGAGAATGCCAAGTCCCACTTGTCGGTCAGTTTCGCTTGGGAGATATTCTCCGCTGCTCCCAACACCTGTTTTACCATGGAGTTCGCACAGCTGGGACATACCTTCAAAGAAAGCATTAGGGATGTTGTCGAATTCACAGGCACCGAGATTGACATGTTGGAGTAGACAGGTACCTCGTGAGGGCAGGTAAACCTCAAGACAGACGTTCCCTCTGATTCGTTTTCCTTCGTCGTCATATTTTACTTTGTTAAGCCAAATGTCTCCTGATTTGATTCCGTGGAGGAGTTGATCTTTAAATGTACACTCTTCCCACCATTCGGGTTTGATGTTGATGCATCGTTTAACCCACGGGAGTTCGGATCTAGGAGTAGAAATAAAGTCAAGAGCATCAGGATGGGATAGATCAAGATGGCACACAATTGCGCCATTACGATAAGTCCCGCCACGACGGAGGATTTCATTTAACGTTGAGTAGATTTTTGCAAAGGATACTGGCCCGCTCGCAATGAGTTTGTCATCTCCTTTAATCGATTCTGTTCCTTTGGGTCGAAGTTTCGACAGGTGGATCGCGCAGCCTGCTCCATTTCGTAGAGCATGACTAGCAAATTTCCAGCTTGCTTCAATTCCATTTAGACCCTCCATAGAGTCTTCAACAGTAAATACCGTGCACGACACCGGCAGTCTAGACGTTGGATTATCCAACCAAGATTGGACACGTCCCGTGCGAGAAATATAAGATGCGGTCATGGGTTGATGAGATCGTTCAAAATAGGTGGTTGATAGTTAGGTCCCTTTAGGACTTTACCATCAGCACGGCGAATAGGTGTACCGTCCAGGCCAAGCTTGGACATGTTTGATCTATGGACGCGGTCTAGTGCTTCTTCTAGATCCCACTCCATATTTTCGGCATACTGAAAACAAACATATACAAGGTCTGCAAGTTCCTTCAGTTCATTTTCGTATGGTTCATTGTAAAATGCACTGCGGAATTCTTTGTACTCCTCATCGATCAAACCCAGTTGCATAGTCCGGTTGTCCGAACCATTCTGGATCCCGTAGGCTGTACGGAACTGAATCGCTTGGTCCGAAAGTGATTGGGTTTTGCAATGATTGGAGATGTTCGAGTTCATTTTCAAGATAGTGGATAGCCTTTTTAAGGTCCTGCGTTTCCGACGCAACACTTTTGTAACCGGCTCTGCAAATATATTTAATAGCATTACCGAGATGGTAGTTAAGATTTTGGTCTCGGATAAAATCCCAAACCTCTATTGATCCTCTGGTGTAGTGGGCGGGTGATTCCATTGTTTAAGCAATTGATTCATGTTATTGCCAAGCACAAAGCATTGACGTTGTAAAGCAAGGAAGACAGTAATCATATCTTCCTTTGTAGTGTCAGGACTATTCAGTGCGTCTTCAATACGACGCATCTTAAACTCCTGTTCCATCGTCAACTTGATAATCGGCGGTGGGGGTCCAAAGAATTGGTTGTTGGTTGTCGAAGTCATAATCGGATGCTGTAAGGATCTTCGCGAGTCTTGCATTTTCCAGTGCGACATCTTCGGAAAGATCTTTCTCAGCAAACGCTTGAACGACAGTCTTCCAAGAATACCCCTTCTCTTCAAAGAGGGTGATTGCACGCTTAACACCAATACCGGGTACACCGGCGTAGCATCTGTTTGATCTCCTGCTAATGTTTGTACAAGGTGCCACTTCTCTCCCTCTGCCTTTTCCACATT
>FUIF01015504.1_pt1 | contig 23012 bp, 44 predicted proteins | sample 1003461 | NCBI WGS metagenome assembly FUIF01 (sample SAMEA80401918, study PRJEB19352) | marine metagenome | reverse complement strand
GAGGTGGGTTCCCGTGGTACCATGGTGACAGATACCCAACATAGACAGACATCGGGTACGGAGACTAAGTCATGACTGTCCAACAAGTGATCCGCGACACGGCAGCCAACCACGACATCTACATCTATATCGACGGCGTCCTCGACGACCTCGATGCCGACCCGACCTACACGGTCACAGACGCTAATGGTGACTCTGTCGATTCGGGGACTGCGACGAACCAGTCGACCGGTATCTACCGTATCGTGATCGACCCAGTGTCGGATCTCAACTACTACACAGTTGATTGGACCGGCGTTAACGGCGGTGCGGCGTGGGGGGCAAAAACCTATGTCGAGATTGTCGGTGGGTTGCTGTTCACCGAAACCCAAGCAAGAGCATTCGACAACAGCGCGCTCTCCAGCACCTCGGATTACCCGGACTACGACATTGTCCAGGAACGTATCCGGATCACTGACCGGCTCGAACAGTGGACCGAACGGGCATGGGTCCCCCGCTACGCGAGGGTTCTGTTGGCGGGGAACGGGAAACGAGAACTGTCTGTCCGGGACGGGATCTGCGAAACCTCGACCGGGGAGAAACTCCACCGGCCCGGTCGCGCCCACAACATCACCAAAATTCTCACTGTCACCGAGAACGGCACCACAGTGACAGCTTCGAATGTCGAAGCGAGGGGGAACGTATCTTATACCGGACCGACCACTGGTGGGACCCACCCAATACGAACGAAGCGCAGCGCAACATTGTGGTCGAATACGAATACGGAGAACAGCCCGGTATCCTGGGGTCAGATCGTGTCGGGATGATGTTGCTGCGTGACCGGCTGGTACCGTCGAATATCTCAGATCGGGCGGTAGCGTTCAACGACGAACTAGGAACAATCCGGTTGGTAGTCCCTGGCCGCGGCGGAGCGATGACAGCGCTACCGGAAGTCAACGAGTGGCTGATGTCTGTCAACGGCCACCTCCCCGTATAAACCGTGGCCACCTCAGCGATTGCCAACCTCCGGACCGAACTAGCAGCCGACATCGTAGCGCGGTTGACAACTGACGGGACAACTGGAGTTACTGTTACAGAGTTCCCGCCAGGCGACGACGCGGGCCGCACCGATGTAGTGTTCATTGGAGAGATCCGGACCGACCAGGCACATCTCTCGTTCGGGGGTTCGAGGGAGGAACGGCTCGAGGCCGACATCGAGGTGATGACGTTCAAAGCGGGGGCCGGTGACACCCAGGCGGCTGCTGCGGAGGACCGCGCAGTGACTATTTTGGCGTCGATCGAGAACGCTGTCCGGACCGATCCGACAGTGTCGTCGTCGTCGTTCCATGCCCAGGTGGTCCGGGTAACTTCCCGTCCAGATGTAGACGACCAGGGTAGAATAACACATATGACAGTGACAGTCGAAGCGGAGGCGCATCTCTGATGCCGGCGAAACAATGGGTAGCGGTGGTCGGATTGGCGTTCCCTGACGGCAAACGGATCGCAGCGGGAGAAACACTAACTAATCCGCCTGAGTGGTTGATCGAGGCGGGGAAGGTCAAACCGAAAAACCCTTCGAAGAAGAAAGCAACTGACTGATGGCGGACCAACACGGCAAATCTACAAAGGTACTTATCGACCAGTTCGATGTGTCGAGCTACCTCAACCAGGCCACCGCGGCGTCTGAACGCGAACTGGCAGAAGTGACTGCATTCGGTGACGACGACAAAGCATACCTAGCCGGGATCGGGTCTGGACGGGTCACACTCGGCGGGTTTTGGGACCCGGCAGCCAACGCGTCGGATTCGATTTTCAACACTGCGCTGTCTGGTGACCAGCTGGTGGTTTCGGCTTCGCCGCAAGGTGCCTCCGCGGTTGGGCAACGTGCCGTGTTGGTCCATGCCAGGCAGACGGATTACGGGATCTCGGTGTCGACATCGGAAGCTGTCCAGCTGACCTCTGACGGGATGGGCGACGGGGCGTTCCGTAGAGGGGTGGTTCTCCACGAGCTCACTGCCGAAACCGGCAACGGCGACTATGCGTCTGTCGATGGGTCGGCGTCTACTTCGAATGGTGCAGTGGCACATCTCCATGTGACGGCGTTTTCGGGGACCAACGCGACGATCATTGTCGAGGATTCGGCAGATGACGCGGTGTTCTCGAGTTTGATCAGTTTCTCGTCGGTTACTGGGGTGACCAGCGAACGCGGGACAGCTACGGGGACGGTGGAACGGTATGTCCGCGCAGCGATCACCGGGGGTACGTTTACCTCGGTTACGTTTGTGGTAACCTTTGCGAGGTTGCTGCAGTAGGCAATCTAGGTAGGGAAAGGAGAACGCTTTGGCGTTCCAACATGGAAGCAACGCATATCTGAGCATCGACGCTACAGATATCTCGAGCTACACGGACCAACAGTCGTTGGACCGGGTAGTCGAGTTAGCGGAGACGACTGCTTTCGGTGACGACGACAAAACCTATATCGCCGGGTTGAGAGGTCACACGATCTCCATTTCGGGGAACTGGGACCCGACGTTGGATTCGACGTTGGACGGTGCTGACGACGGTGCCGTAGTCGCTTTTGTTGTGGGGCCGGAAGGCAACACTTCGGGCGATGTCCAGTACAACGGGAACTGTTTCATCACTGACTACAGCTGGACAGCAGGGGTCTCTGACAAGGTTACCTGGTCGGCGAACTTCACCGTCTCGGGAGCCGTTACACGCGCAACGGTCTAATGGCCGGCCCGCGCCGGGATGTCTCCCTCCGTATCGAGGGGCTGCGGGAATCCATTGTCGGTCTCGGACGCACGGAGCGGAGCATCGCCCGTGTCGGCAACGAAGAACTTGCCACACGGGTCACGACAGCTACCGCTCTACGTGCGCGCCGCAACTGGGCCTCGCAACGTATCCGCCCTTCTGTGGCGTGGTCGGTTATCCACCCTATTAAACGGCCGCAGGCTACTATCCGGTTACGTTACGGGCGGTTCCCGTATGCGGCGGGTGTCGAGTTCGGTGCCCGTAGGCCCAGGTACCGGAAGATTTTCGGTTCGTGGCTCGGCCAGGGCCGCGGCTATGTGGTGTGGCCAGCTATCCAAGAGACCAAGCAGCTGCTTGAAGGCAAAACAGCCGACAAGGTGATCCGGACGATCGGGAGGTGGCTCCGTAGTGGTCGCTGAGAAACGGGACTTGTTGTTCCGGTTTATCGGAGATGCCCGCTCTCTGCAGCGGTCCTCGAGGTTTGCCCGTACCTCTCTCGGGCGGCTCGAAGGCTCCACGATGGCGTCCGGAGCAGCGTTCGCCCAAACCGCCAAGATGGTCGGCGGGTTCGCGGCTGTTGTCGGTGCCGCCGGCGCAGTCAAAGCTGTTACCTCTTCGATCACAGCTGCCTCAGACCTAACCGAGACGATCAACGCTGTCGAAGTCTCATACGGCGATGCAGCTGACGCTGTTCTCGGTATGAACGAAACGTCGGCGGAGTCGTTCGGGTTGTCGAGTCGGGCGATGAACGAAGCCGCGGTCACGATGGCCGGGTTCGTCAAACAAGTCGACGAGGCAGACCCTGCCAGCAAATTCCAAGATCTCCTCCAACGAGCTACCGATTTTGCGTCGGTGATGAACATTGACGTGGAGGAAGCACTAGATAGGTTCCGTTCCGGTCTCGCTGGACAGTCCCGTCCTTTGCAGCGGTTCGGTATCGATCTCACCGATGCGTCTGTCCAGGCGTTCGCGCTCCGGACCGGGATCAAAGAAGCTGGCCAGGAGATGACCAACCAGGAGAAGATCCAGGCCCGGTACGGTCTCCTGATGGAACGCACCGCGATTGTTGCCGGCGACTTCGCTAACACCTCGGACGAACTGGCGAACCGGCAACGTATCTTGGCATCGGAGTTCGAGGATCTCCAAGCAGAGATCGGGTCGAAGCTCCTGCCGACAGCCAAAGCGATGGTCGGGTCGCTGATGAACCTCCTCGACGCGACCGGCGCTAACACCGACCAAGCCAACAAATACGCGTTGGCGTTAGAAGGTCTCGCCGAGATGCTCGAGCTAGTGACAGTGTTGATCGCTGCGCTATCCACAGAAAACCAGAAAGCGCTCGAAGCCGACCACCCGCTGCTCGGGTTCCTCGGCAATCTCAAAACAGCGCTCGGCCGGGCACTGCCGACTCATGTGCTCTCAGAAGTGGTCAACCAACTCGGCAACATCGGCACAGTGCTCGGCGACACAGAAGCAGCGCTGGCGTCGGCTGATCAAGCCCTGGTCAATTCTGCTGACCGGTGGACTGACTACGCGCCTACTGTCAACGAAGCTACTGTGGCGTGGATCGGCGGTGTCGGTGTTCTCCGCGATCAGCTGAATCCGGCTTTGGTTGAGATGATTCTCGAGTCGGAACAAGCGGCGGAAACTACGGAGGAGCTCCGGGGCGAAACGGACCGCGCTAAGGGGACGATGGAGGACTACGCGACTGCTGTCGCGGAGTTGGCAGATCCGGTTATCCGTGCCGAACGTGCCCACGACGATTTCATCGAGAAACTCGAAGAGATGCAGAGCGCGGCGGAACCGACTGAGGAGCAGATCCTCGAGGTGGTCGAGGCTTTTATCGCTGCGCAATCTACGGCGAACGCTTTGAACCCAGCGAACATCGCGTCGTTTATGGAGACAGTCGAGGAAGCTACCGGGCTGTCACGGGAAGAACTCCAGAAATTCTTCGACGGGTTAAATGTCCTCAACGGACAGACGATCAGCGGGAAACTGTCACCGGTGATCAATCTCACTCTTGAGATCGATCTCGACGCGACTGAGAAGAAAATTGCTGACACTATCAAGGGGCTCCAGTCGCAGGGGATCATCCAAAACATCTTCACATGAGTATCGCCTGGAACTCCGATGTAGACCTCCACATCGACATTGCGTTCGGTGACGATCCATTCGACGCGTCGCCGACGTGGACCGACGTCGCGCAATACGCCTACAGGGTGACGATCACCAGGGGCCGCCCGTCGGTGTCGACCGAATACGCAGCTGGACGGGCACAAGTGTTCTTCCGGAACGACGACGGACGGTTCGACCCGAACAACTCGAGTTCTCCGTATTCGCCAGATGTAGTGTTGATGGTCCCTATCCGTATCCGCGCCACCTACAACGTAACCACCTATGAGTTGTATCGTGGATTTGTCAGGCAGTGGGATTTGCAGTACCCGGCGAAGGGGAAAATGTCGAACACAGTGGCCCACTGTACAGATGCGTTGGAGTTGTTCAACTACGAAGATCTGATCAACAACACTTATTCGGAGGAGTCGACGGATACTAGGATCGGGAATGTTCTCGACGATGTGGGGTTCCCGGCAGGGTGGCGCAACCTCGCTGGCGGAGTAGCAGATGTCCAAGTTCTGGACCTCACTGACACTCCGAAGAACGCGTTGTTGCATCTTCGCGAGTGTGCCATCGCTGAACAGGGCAACCTTTTCGTAGCGGCGGACGGCGATGTGACTTTGTATGATAGGACGAATTGGCAGGGCGGGTCGTCGTCCAACGCGACGTTTGGGCCTTCCAACCTTGAATACACCGAGGTGACAGTCGACTATGACGATCAACAGCTGTTTACTCAGGCGTCTATCACTCGAGACGGCGGCGATTCGCAAGCAGCGTCGGATGCTACCGCGGTAGCTGCTTATGGCGGCCGGACGTTTACGCACAGCGGCGGGGCTATGGTGGACGACAATGGTGCTTTGAACGTGGCGGAGATTGTGGTTGAGAAACGGAAAACGGTAGAGCCACGGGTAACGTCGCTTGAACTGGCACCGGCCGATAATCCGTCGACTCATTGGCCCCAAGCGTTGGGGCGAGATTTGGCGGATGCGATCACGGTTATTGTTGATCCGCCTGGCGGCGGGACAGATCTCAACCAGAAAGTCCACATCGAGTCGATCCACCACGACATCGACGTAGACGGCGCAGCCTGGTTGACCAGATGGGGAAGCCACCCTATCTCGGCATACGAAGAAGTAGACTTTTGGGAACTCAACGTCTCCAATCTAGGAACGGACACCAATCTGGCATGACAACATCTACTCCGCTCGTGTACGCCTATCTGAACCATGGCCGGTGGATCGCTGAATGCCCGGTGTGTCACGACGCGCTTAAGGTGAAGCCGGGTTTTGTGGAGTGGACCCGTGACCCGGACCGTGGGTTTTTAATGCGGAAAGGTGACCGGTTTGTGTGCCCGAACCGGGAGTGCGGGGCAGATCATGGTGTGTTGCAGTGGCCTGCTAACCGGGAGGCTATCGAGGCGTTGGTGCAGATGCGGCCGATGGTTAACCGCAACTGGGTCCCCGGCGAAGACGCCGCGGACCTCATTGCAGACAATATCGACTTCGGTGGTGCAGAACCCGCCGATTTGACTGTTCACGACTGATGGCGTGGACCACTCCTCGTACGTGGGTCACCAACGAATTGGTAACCGCGGCTATTATGAACACCCACGTCCGGGACAATTTGAACGAGACGATCGGTGCGATCACTGGTACGGACAGTTCGATTTTGATTGCCGGTTCGGGTGGCAGTCCGGATTGGCACGGCGCGTCGCACAATATCGATCTAACTACAGCGACATCGTCGGGCAACACCACAATGACCACGTCGTGGGCTAACATGGTTACTGGGGCATACACGGTTACATCCGGGTGGTCTACCTATGTGGTGCAGCTGATGGGGTTCCTTCACATGGAAGGCGGATCGAACCAAACCGAATACGAAGCACGGGCCGGCGATGGCACTAATTGGGGGTTGACTACGTCGTGTCGGCTCGGGTCTAACCAGCAGCACAGTTCGCTGTTCGCCTACTACACTGCCGCGGAGGTGTCTGGTAACCAGACGTGGGCGATCCAGGCACAGCAAGTCGATCCGGGGTCAGCGGGGCAGATGGACCATGGGACTCTTATGGCGATCATTTACCGGGAAACTTGATGGCGTGGACTACTCCTCGTACGTGGGTACATAACGAGGTTGTTACCGCTGCGGTCTTCAACACCCATATCCGTGACAATTTGAACGAGACGATCGGTTCGTTGACGCGGAAGAACAGCAGCATTTTGCGGACTTCGTCGGGTAGCGTCATCGAATTCGGCGGGATCTCATCGGTTATCGACGCTGCTGGTGCGGTGGACAACGGGAACACTACCCTCACCGCGTCATATGTGAACATGGTCACGTCGTCGTATACGGTGACATCGGGGTGGACGACGTTTACTGCTGTGTTGTTGGGTTGGTCGTCGTACAACGGCGGGAACAACTCGTCGGTGGTGCAGGGCCGGATCGGTGACGGCACCAGCTGGGGTGGCACGCCGTCGATTGAGATTGATGGGTCGCTTGTCTACGGGTCGCTGTTCACATCTGCAGTATTGACCGGACTGTCCGGGAACAAAACGTTCGCTATCCAGGCGCGGTTCACTGACGGTGGCACAGCCGCTGCGTACGATCACGGGTTGATCTCCGCGTTGGCTTATCGGGAGACTTGATGGCGTGGACAACACCGCGTACGTGGGTAGCTAACGAGATCGTAACAGCCGGGAAACTCAACACCCACATCCGCGACAATTTGAACGAAACGATCGGGCCGTTGACGACCAGCAACAACTCGGCGCTAGGGGTCGACAGCGAGGGGGTGTTGTCGTGGAGCGGGGTCAGCGATGTGATCGGCAGCGCATTTGCGGTCAACTCGAAACCCGAAACCATGGTCAACACGTTTACCACTGTCATGGAGGCCGAGTTCACACCGTCAGACGACTGGGTCAATTACACAGCTGTCGCTGTCGGTATGGTGTCTGCCAAAAGCGGCAACGCGTCAGCTACCACACAGATACGCGTCGGGGTAGAAGCCGACGCGGCGTGGGGCGGTACTGGTGTCTGCCAGTGGCAGAACTCCGGTACTTTCAACTCGATGTTCGCTCGTCACCACGCAAACAAGGTCGGTGAGAAGATATTCGCTGTGCAGGTCCGGTTCTCGGATGCCGGGGCAGCATCGACGTTTGATCATGGGATGCTGTGGGTGTTCACCTACAGGATCAATTAGCGGTACCGTGGTATCCTGTAGATATGCCTGAGTGGTTCGATCCGGTACGGGTAATCGAGATAGGGTTGTTTATAGTTATCGCTGGTGCAGCGGTGGCTTATCTACGTTCCCGTATCGCGAAACAAGCCCACGAAGAGGCGGTCGAGTTGGCGGATGTCCGTGGCGAACGGATCAAAGACCTCGAGGCTGAGGTGGGGGAGCTCCGCCGGGAGGTGGCAGCTATGCGTGGCCAGATGGAGGCGATGCAGGCATTGAAGGTAAACGCTATCGCTGATGCAGTGGCGTTGCGTCTCCGGGACCAATGATCCCGTTCGATGTCGACCAATCCGGTTGGGGTTCCAGCGAGATATACCTCGACGGTGCTCTCTCTGGTGGCTACGACCCTCGGTATATTGTGGTCCATTGGGGCGGGTTGACTGCTGAACGTGTCACTGACGATTTGGCGTTTGCGACGTTGCGTGGTTGGCAACAATTCCACCTGTCGAAAGGATGGCAAGACATCGCCTACCAGTGGGCAGTCACCGAACAAGGGACCATCTGCCGGCTCAGGGGCCACAACCACGGCGGCCACACCAGCGGTACCGACCCGGTTACCGGGTTGTTGTGGGGGACTGTCGGGGTCGGTGTAGTGTGGGTCGGCGGCTCGAGCGATACTGATGGCCCGTCGGATGCAGCGTTAGCGTCTATGGCGCGGATTGTTAACAGCGCGGGGTTGCCGGTGTTGGGGCATCAGCAGACGGGGAAGGCTACTGCTTGTCCCGGTCCGGATTGGTTGCAGTGGATCGACAACGAGGAATGGCTCGGAGGTGATGACGTGGAGTTTTGGATTGCGATTTTGCAGCGGCAGCCAGACGAGTTTTGGCCTATGTTGCAGCAGAAGACAGGGAGCCCCGGCGGCGACCCTTTGTATTGGTCGCAATCCGGTACCAGTTCCGGGGCTAAAGCCAGCGACGCAGAGTGGTTGTCGGCTGTGGAAGAACTGTCAGCCGCGGCATTGGAGGCGGGGGTGTTGTCGGAGGGGCCGCCTGGTCCGGAAGGCCCGCAGGGGCCACAGGGACCGGCGGGAGAGTACACTGTTGTCGTCAAAGGAGAAATCGTAGACCAATGAGAGAGCCACAGGAAGGTATCTTCTTTGTCTTTCGGGGGGTTCACGGTGTCTGAGGACCCGGAACCGTCGTCTGTGCAAGAGAACCCCTGTCCTGTGGGAGGACGATACCCTCGGAAAGTCCCGTCTGGGCGAAAGGACCACCATGGGTGCCGCTGACTATGCGAAACAGCACCAGAAACCCCGCAGCCGGATCGCAGTTTGGTTCATGGAACACGACTGCCAACAACTCGAATGCGAAGACCCTGTCCCCGACCTCGCCGCCGATATCAAACAGGCACGAGCTCAACAGGTGTCCCGCCACGTCATCTACGCCTATCTGAGGGACTGCCACGGCAGCACCTTCGCTGAAACCACCATCGTGAACTGGTGCAAAACATGGGAGCAGTAGATTACAGCCAAGAGGCAGAAGACGACCGCCGGCTAGACCGGGCAAAACGCACCAACACCAAACTCCGACAACGGATACGTGCCCTAGAAATCCGGACCCAGGAGGCAGAGAAAACCGCCGAAATCTTAACCGGCCTCGAGGACATCAACACCGACCCACCCACCTGGATCGCCGACACCCCATCCGGCCACTCCGCAACCCCACTGCTGCTAATCACCGACACTCATTTCGGGGAGGTAGTACAACCAGATGAAATCCTCGGACTGAACGCCTACAACGCCGAGATCGCTGAGCAGCGGCTACAACGGGCTTTCGAGAACGCTGTCCGTGTCTCGAAGCACTATTTCGGCGGGAAGCTGAAATACGACGGGATTGTCCTGGCGTTCGGCGGCGACATTTTCACCGGGGAGATCCACGACGAGTTAACGGAGACCAATGACCTCACACCAATCGAAGCGTTCGACCACTACATCGACCCGATGGTGGCCGGGATCAAACTGCTCCGACAAGAATTCGGTAAGGTCCACGTCGCGGGAGTGGACGGCAACCACGACCGCCGGCAGAAGAAAAAGAAAGCCAAACGGTCCGTCCGGTCATCTTGGAGTTGGTTGTTTTATCGGGTTTTGGCGAGGGAGTTCTCCCGGTTCTCGACAGTAACATGGCAAATCCCCGACTCGAGGGACACTGTAGTGCCGGTTTACGACACCCGGTTCCTGTTGCACCATGGCGACCAGTTCCGTGGCGGTTCGGGGATTTCGGGTGCTTTGTCACCTTTGATGATCGGCGATGCGAGGAAACGGAAGAAACACGACGCCGCGGTCCGTTACACTGGTAGGGAGGATCTCCATTTCGATATCCAGCTGATGGGACATTTCCACCACCGTATCGCTCTACCTGGCGTGGTGGTAGGGGGTTGTTTGAAAGGATACGACGAGTATTCGATGGTGCAGAACTACCCGTATGAACCACCGTCGCAGGAATTGATGGTGGTGACACCGGAACACGGGGTGACGTTCCAGGCTCCGGTTTGGGTGCAAGACCGAGGAGAGGAGGGATGGTAAGATGAACGTATGTTTTACACCGTCCTCCCTGAATGGGTCTGCGGGATGTGTTACAACGAAGGCCGCGGCCTGGTGATGCGGCAACGCGACGACTACGGGATCTGGTGGTGCGGTATCTGCGACACAGACTACGCTTACCTTACCGGTACATCGTGACTCCCGCCCAGCTTCTCGATGCGACGTTGACGTTGGGCGAGTTCCGGTGGTCGAACCCGTCCGATATCGACACCAGCGGAGTCCACCACGGCTACCGACAGATCTCGTTCACCAACACACTATATACGTTGTGGGAAGAGGTCCTGGCTCCGTGGCAACCAGTAAAAAACGCCTGGCTGTCGCGGATCGACCCCGGCGGTTATATCCTTTTGCATAGGGATGCGTCGCCTTGGCTCGAGCGGTGGCAGGTACCGATCGAACCGGCGGGTACAATGATGGTCGAAGGCGAGAAAATCAACCAAACTAGAGGTCCGTTCCGGGTGGAACAGTGGAAGTGGCACGCGGTAGAGAACTTCACCAGTGTCCCACGTATCCATCTGGTTCTGGACCGTGACAAGATAGGACATCGAGGCGAAGGCAAATTCGAGGTGCTATAAATGACTGGGTTGCTAAACAAAGAGACACCGCTGTATCTGCCGACGGGTTCTGTCCGTTCGGTGATCGCGTTACTGGTGGTGGTCGGGTATATGGCTGGGTGGTTTGACGAGCTTTCGCTTGTTACACTGGTCCTCGGTTTCTACTTCGGCGAAAGAGCAGCAAATGGCGGATAACTGGTTCAAAGACCTAATCGAAGAGACAGACGAACGGGTGTTTCGGTCAGCACCGGAGACTGACGACGATGTCCGACATATGTTCCGGGTGTCGCTGCGGCGTCTAAGCAGAGCGTTCGACCGGTACGCAGAGGCAGTGCTAAAACGATGAGCACTAACACGGTGAAGAGGCAGAAAGAACGATGGCAGTTCGGGAGGCATGTACCGCATGACGCTAAGTGGATCAGGCGGTGGCAACGCCGCGCTTGGAAGAGACAACAGTGAGCAGAGACATCTTCAAACTCGGGACCCTAGCCGTACTGGCAGCGTTAGTGGTCGGGTGGATTGTCGGTGTCAGTGCGACTGCACAAGCACCCACCCTAGAGGACAGAGTCCAGAGCCTCGAGGACAGAGTGACAGTGTTGGAGGACGAGGTGTTCGGCACCGCATCCACGTCAACAACATCGACGTTGCCCCCGTCATCCACTACTACGACGGTTGGTACTACTACGACGATACTTGTCCCGCCTGTGTTGCAGATCCCGGCGACGTTACCGTATCCGGAGCGAGGTAGCGGAGTCCCCTACGAAGCGGGTGGCGGCTACGACATCTTCACCCTCAACGGCGACACCGGAACCCACTACTGGACCGCACCCTACTGGGGATCGAACGGGCTACCCTATGCACAGCCGACTACCTGGTTGGACGGCGACCGTTCCGGCTACCGATGCGCCTACGGGTTCCTCGAACATGAAGGCGAGTTGGTCGGCCGGTTCACGTTTATCCGGGTGGAGGGTGCTGGGTACGCTCGGGTGATCGACCGGTACATGGCGGAAGGTCAACGGTACTACGACGGTTCGCCGTCGCTGCCAGGCGACTCACGGGAACTCGGCGACTGTCCCTTCCCCGATGAACCGTACGAGGAGTGGGACGGACCGGACGAGCGACCCAGGGTCGGGTTCTTCAACTCTGACGGCGAGGTGCTGGACATCCGGGATTATCGGAACACCGTAACTGACACTGTGAAGTTCCGGTTGTTCTCGGTGACGGATAGCCGGGTGACGGTGGTGGCTTACGAGGCGGATCTGCCGATAGTGGTAGTTTACTACGATGCTCTAGGCAGCGGGCAGATCGCGGTTGATTTCGGGGAGACTTGCCCGGTTTCGGGCTGCTAGACGCGGGTGGGCGGCAGGAGTTGTAGGGTCCTCCTGCCGCCCTTTCCGCTTTAGGTGATGGCGATTGGGGTCAACACGAACAGCTGACCGTCCTCATCGCGCACCACGGGCTGGTCGGCGATTGCGCCGACGGACTCGTACAGTTTCCCGACGAGTCGCTGCTGCTGACCGTTCCCCGGTTGGAAAGTGTAAGTCCCGCGGGAGACTCGCACAACCTCGGGGAACTTCCTCTCGGCCATGCCGAGATAGTTGCCAGCGTAGGCCGCAGACACGCCGATGTGATCGGCGTATTCGGCGACGGTGACGTATCTGCCGGGTTTCTGGTCCTGCAGGTACCGCATGGCGTCGTTGGTGTGGCTCATCTACTCACCTCCTTTCGTCGTTGGGCTTTGAGGCGTGCGTCGTGGCCGGGGAGGTACCGCCCACCCTTGGGGGTCCCTCCGCAGCCACAGCCACACGCCCCGTCCGTACCGGGCATCGGTTCGACCTTCCACTCCCTCTCGGGGACGGGTGGGACGAACGGGTCGTCGATTGCGGCTACCGCTGTGGCGCATTCGGGGGAACAGACTGCCCAGTTGGCTCCGGCGAGTCCTTTGACGGGGACTCGGAGGTAGTTGTCCCAGGAGATGGGTCCGCGGCAGTGGTGGCATTCGAGTTCGCGGGTGTTGAGCTTCGTCTTCGGAGACCTCATGCCACCCAGTTTAGCATACAACGTTCTTCCTGTCAAATCGGCTGTGTGGCCGGTACACGTGGCCGGGGATGGTACCGTAGACTGCAGGATGTTCGGGATGCCGGTAGGGAACCACAGTATGGACGAGACCCGGATACGTGCTCTCCTCGAACAAGAGGAACGGTGCGAAAACGGGAAATGCGTCCACGACCTCGCCACCGCCGTCACCCTCGAAGAGCTCACCGGAGGCGACGGCCCGTACCGCCAAATCGAACGTGCCTGGAAACGCGGTATCCTCGCCGCGTGGCACGGCACCGCCACCTAGGGTCGTCCTTGACGGAGGACACAAACCTCTGCTACGATACCTGCCTACCCTACAAGGAGGACCCCGCTCGTGCTTCTCGTGTTGATGATCCTCACCGTCGCGGCCGCACCCCTCATCTACGTGGTCGTCACCGACCTCCTCAACTGGCTCGACCGATGAGATACCCCCGCTGCCAAGCCAACAATCTCACCACCATCGGCCGCTGTATGCGGACCAGAGCGTGGGGATACGGAGTCTGTTGGCAACACCAACGGCTCAACGCACCCGCCCAGCACGCTCTCGATACCAAACACGACGCGTTCCACAAAGAGGCCGACTGCCACAAACCGTGTCCGCTCCATACACCGACCGACCACCATATGGTCACATGGCAGCTACACTACCGGTGGGACCGGGGAATCTTCGAACGGATCTGCGAACACGGCATCGGGCACCCCGACCCCGACAACATGGCCTACATAAGACAAACTTGGGGAGACGACGGTACCCACGGCTGCGACGGCTGTTGCTGGGACGGCAGCTGATGGGTCAGTACTGGTCAACTAGCGATTCCTATTGGAGAACACCGGAAGGACCAGATATGGCATTTACTCCGCAGATCGTTGTCGTCACCGGAGGCCAATACGGCAGCGAAGGCAAAGGCGCATTCATCCACCACCTCGCCCAAACGAAACGCGGCGATTGGAACATCCACATCAGGGTCGGCGGACCACAAGCCGGCCACTCCCTGAAAACCGACCGCGGCGACATCCTCAAGCTCACCACCGTCCCTGTCGGTGCAGCCACCGAAGGCACCCTGAACCTTATCGGTCCGATGTCTGTGGTCGACATCGAGAAACTCGCCGAAGAAATCGACCTCATCGAACAAACCACCAAAACCCGGCCCACCGTCGTGGTCGATCCACGGGCCACCATCCTCGACAAGGAAACTGCTCCTAGCCTTGAAGAGGGGCTGGTAGAACAAATCGGGTCGACCGGGAAAGGCGTAGGCGCTGCTCGCAGTGCCAGGATCGGACGATTCGCCCGGACCGCCGGAGACGAAGCCGAAATTATTACCCACTGTGGTGCCCTGGTCGAAGACACTGCACAGATTGCCCGGTCGATGCTAGCCGACAACAACCGGATCGTAGTCGAGGCAGCACAAGGCCAACTCCTATCGCTGCACACCGGGTACCGGTATCCGTTCGTGACCTCCGCCGAATGCGGCCCGGCACAGGCATTCGTCGATGCCGGGCTACCACTCCGTTACGCTCGGAAGACGAGGACCTATGGGGTGTTCCGTACTTTGCCGATCCGTGTTGGCGGCAACTCCGGACCGATGGGCGGCACCGAGATCAACTGGGACCTCGTCCAAGCCCTATACGGCGACCACATCCCTGTCGAACGAACGACTGTCACTGACCGTGTCAGACGGATCTCAACATGGGACCCCGCAGAGGTCGCCGAATCCGTTGCCTACACCGACATCGACGGCGCTGTCCTGTCGTTCGTCGACTATATCTTCCCCGAAATCGAAGGCCACACCCAAGGCCAACTTCCGCTGAATGTCGAGCAGTTTGTGAAGATGCGGGAGGCACAGATCGGGGTCCCGGTCCGGTGGATCGGTACCTCGTTTGGGACTTACTACCAGAGGACAACCAAATGGGCGAGATAGTAAACCGGGAGTGGCTCGACCGGGTACCCGCAATCCCCTACGCTCCGGAATCCGAAGAATACGACCTCGAGTTTGATCTCAGAGTCTATGCTACCAGCGTAACCCGGACGGTGATGGAGAAAAGAGATGACTACGGCACCCACAACATCAACGCTGTGGGTGAATTCGGAGTTGCTGTTCGGTTGTTCGACAAGGTCAACCGGCTGGTGAACCTTCTCCAATCCGGCGAAGAGCCGAACCACGAAGCTCTGGTCGACACGTGGCGAGACATTGTCGGTTACGGGTTGATCGGAATGACTCTCAACAAGAAAGGCAAATGGTAAATGGGTGGCTGGGTACCTCCCCGTTCCTGGGTCGAGATCATGACTGCTACCTACGAGTGGGAACCCAACTGGTCCACCACTCCCCACACGCCGGACCAGTTCGAGATCGACAACCACTACGAGCACCATTGCAGCGACCGCATCGACGTAACCACAGTCGGCGACGAGCGGCCGTTCTATATCTGTGGCTATCGGTGTTGGAATCCGGTGATCCAGAATCCGGTTCGGGCTGCTCGGCGGTACCTCGACTACATCATCCCCCCGGTGGCAGTATGACTGGGGAGGAGTGGGGCATCTTCGCGTTCCGAGCAGCAGCCATATGGGCTGTGACCGTTATCGTGGCAACCCTCGTCGGGCTGATCGGAGTGTTCTTCTACCTCCTGTGGCAACAAGCACCGTGGGTGGTTTATCTGTTAGGGTTCGTTGTCGCTGTCTCAGTAACGGCTTCGTGGCAGTCAATCAAATGGGAAAGGAAAGAGGGGCAAACCGATGGTTAATCATTCTGTGCGGACACCTGAGGATGAACTTTGGGCTGATATGTGGCGCGCTCTAGACACCCAGCCGATGTACCAGATCCGGAAAGCGTTCAGGAGGCGACATTGTCGGCTAGGACCCCGTTCCGATGGGTTGATCCCGTGGCGGTTGGTCCGCGAGGCTTACACTGATGACCAGACGGTTTGGGAACGGTTTGTGGAGGAAGCCGAACGGCGGAACCTCGGACCGGTTCTCGAGTTGGGTCGGGAGACCACCACCGACAAGGAAAGGGAACAGGAACTACAGCCATCCTCCGATGGGGTCCTGTATTGGTCTCCCGACCCCGAATTCCCGGAGGGGAGGCTGGAACCACACTCGTACGGCGGCGACGCAGGAATCGACTGTGTCACCGCGGAGTCTGTCGTCCTCCTTCCAGGCTCCACATCGTACATTCCCCTCGGTGTGCGTATCCAGCCCCCCTCCGGTTACTGGGTTATGATCCACGGACGTTCCTCCAGCTTGGCACACGGGTTGCAGGTCCATACGGGGATCATCGACAACGGGTACCGCGGACCGCTATACGCCGTCGTCACCAACCTCCGCGACAGCGAACAGAAGGTGGGTGCTGGTACGAAGATCTGTCAGCTGTTAACATTCCCGCTCCACCAGCCGCCGCTGGTTCAGACTGGCCGGTTAGCGGAGTCGGATAGAGGGACCGCTGGTTTCGGTTCGACCGGCGGCACAATCAAGGAAGGATAGACCCTATGGACCTGGACAACATTCTTACTCTTCCGGATTTGCTCCGGAAGACCGTCGAGGAAATCACCGACGATAACTGGTGCCGAGACGTCTGGTACGAATGGAACACCGACGATTACCGGCTCCAGCCTGTCCGGGCGTGTGCTGTCGGACGGATGGCAATGGTGTACGCCCGCGAAACAGGAGACAACGAATTCCGGCCACAGGGCAGTATCCCGTCGCTGTATCTCGACAGCGGCTTCGACTGGGGACCTGGTGGCTATGCAGGGTTTGCCAGCGATTACGGAGCCGGCAACGTTGGCGACATCGTCAACACCAACGACACCTCCCGCAACGCGGATGAGGCGAAGGAACGGCTCCGGCGGCTCGCCGACAGGATGGAGGGAATCGATGGATAGGCAGACGTTAGCGGATTTGCTGTTGAAGGCATCGGAACGGATCACCGACGGCAACTGGTGCCAAGACGACTACCACAAACTCGGCGACCTCACCGACGAAGAGTTTGTCGACTGGTGGCAGAAGATGCGTCGGGAGGGGAAAGGCGGCAACATCGAACAGGATATGTTGGCGATGTTGGAGTCCGGTCACCGTGTCGAAGCCTGCGCCGTTGGGCACGCCATGTGGGCTGCTCACGAACAAGGTTACACCAATCGGGACCTCGCGATGGTGATGACGATGGCCAGCTGCCTCGGTATCCCCGAATTCAACGACGCTGTCGGTCGGACCGCTGACGAGGTCAAGCAACACCTGCGGGAACTGGCAGAGGATATGCAGGAGGTGTCTGGTGGATAGGCAGCAGATGGCGGATATCTGTATCAAAACCGCGGAGGCCATCAACGAAGACAACTGGACCCAAGGCCAATACTGGGACATCAACCTCGGTCTGCAGGATATGGCGGCGTTGTTGCCGTTCCGGGAGATCTTCGGTCGGTTCGCCCGGCAAGCGCTCCCCGCGGATGTGAAAGCCTGCGCCGTCGGCCGTGCTGTCCTTGTTGCTCACGAACAGGGGTACAGTGACTGGGATGCCGAACAAGTCGCTGTCACCCTATCGGAGAACGGGGTGGTTAGCATCAACGATGTGGACGGGATCGATGCGGTGAAAGACCGCCTCCGGCACATCGCTGACAGACTGGTCGACGGTGTAACCGATGTCAGGGATATGGCCGACTGGGGCGACCACCCAATCACCCAATGGAACAAACCGTGAGAGTGGTTGTCGATCTCGATGGGGTTCTGTTCGATTTTGACCGGCACTGGACGGATAAATGGAACCGCCAACAAGGCACCCAGTACCCCTACGAACAAGACCAAAACTACGACGAACTCCACATCCTCACCGGGAAAGCCACCCCCGCCGATTTCTGGTCATGGTACCGCCGTGAAGGCGGGTTCGGCCGGTGCCCAACGTACCACCGGGCCTCGAAGGGAATCCAGGCGCTCGAGGAACAAGGCCACGATCTGGTTTTCGCCACTAGCCGACCCGGATGGGGACGGATCGCTACTGTCCGGTCGATGGCGTTGTTCAACGGGCCGCTGTGTTTCACCCCCGACAAAACCCTCATCGCTGCCGATGTCTGGGTCGACGACAACCCCAACGTCCTCAGTAACGTACCGCCTGAGGCTATCGCTATCGCTGTCGAACGACCGTGGAATCGGAAGTTGAACAGCCGGTTCGCTGATTTTGTCATACCTGGCCTGTATACTTTCACTGAGATTCCGCTGAGAGAGGTGATAGACCAGTAATGACTATTGGTGTCGAACACAACCAACAGGACATCCGGCAAGTCAACACCAACCGCGGTCGGTTCTACGAATGGCAAGGCGAACTGTTCAAAAGCGTAACCACCGTCCTACAGATCATCGAACAGCCCTGGCTCGCTCCATGGAAAGCCAAACTCGCATCAGAGTTCGCAGTTGACAATATCGATATCCTCTCCGAGCTCGTCGAGCGGGGCGAACGAGACGCAGCCGTGAAGATGGTCAAAGACGCAGCTAACCGCCGCCGTGACTCGGCTGCCGACCGGGGGACAGCGATCCACGAAGTAGTCGAGAAAATCGCTAGGGGCCAGACGGTGGAACAGAACCCGTTTACTCACGAAACATGGCCCTACGTCGAGTCGTTTCTCCAGTTCGTAGACGACTACCAACCCGTGTTCACCGCCGTCGAACAGACCGTAGCGTCGAGAGAAGGAATGTACGCCGGTACCCTCGACTTCCGGTGCCTCATCAAAGATTTCCCCTGCACCTTCGACGTGAAGACAGGGAAAGTGATCGACACCAAACACGTCCTACAGCTAGCAGCATACAACCACGCAGAATTCACCGTTGTCGACGGAAAGGAGGTTATCTGGGAACCCACCGTGTACGCCGGTATCTTGCAACTGACCCCCACCACCTACAAGATCTACAAGGTGGAGGCCGGGCCGGAAGCACATGCAGTGTTCCTGGCTGCGAAGAAACTGTACGACTACGTACAACAGAGACACCTATAGAAAGAGAGAGAGACCCTAGTGGTATCTGCAACAGTCACATCACACGAAGCGGTCCCCGCAGGGACCTACCGGGGCCAGTTCGGCGGCGTAGCTGAAACCGAAGCCCAATTCGGACCGGCATGGGAATGGACCTTCCACCTGGATATCGGGAACGGAGCCACCTCCCGTGTCACCGGACTCACCAGCACCATCTTCTCCGAGAAGAGCAAAGCCTACGAATGGGCATCTGTCCTGCTCGGTAGGCGACCGGCGGAGAACGAGGTGGTCAACTTCGACGACCTCCGCGGCGCAGTGGTCGGAGTGGCGGTGTCGGTGAAGGAAAACGGCTGGAACAAAATCGAACAACTCGGCGTCCTCCAACAGCCCACACCGGCCCAGCCCGCTGCCCCTGCCCAGGTGCCTCCAGTGCAGCCGTATGTGGCTCCTGATGAGGCACCGTTCTAGCGACGACGAACCCGGCGGATACCGGGGGACCGGGACTAAAATCTACCCGGTTCCCCGGAAAGCCGGCATGCCCAAACAAAACCCAGCTGCTAGGAGATGCGCCATATGCCAGACCAAGCTGAGCCGGTACAACCTCGACCCGGACCTGTGCCACCGGCACCGGCCCAGGCGAGGACAACCAAGACCGAATACCGGGTAGTCGCCCGACACAGTTCCGGCAGGAACCACCGCTGGGCGAAGAAAAACCTCGCCGCAGCCGAGAAATCGGTAGCGGAACTCGAGGAACTGGCGGCGACTGGGGCGGTGAAATATTGGGCGAACGCGGAGTGGTGGATTGAAACGAGAGAGGTCACCAAATGGACGAGGACCGATGGTTAGGCGGATAGTGGTCAACACCCAGCCCTGCCAAGGCGAAACATGCGGAGCATCCCACTGGTGCCGCCGCTGCGAAGGCCGCGGATGGGTACCCACCGGAGAACCCTATGAACTGTTCTATGTACGGAACGACACTCGGTTCCGTGACCGCGACGGTAACCTAGTCAACGCAGAACGCTGGGTGTCCGAATGGAAAAAAGTAACCGAATGAGAACCGGAGTATGGGCGTGGGCGGTGTCCGATGACGACTGACCATTGGAAACGATGGCGTCGAAAGCGGCTGCTGCTCGCCGCCTACCGGCGGGGATATCACGACTGGGTAGATACGGAGTGGATGCCTGGTTGGGTGTCGTGGACGTGTCTGCGATGCGGCGCTTGGGAATGGGGAACGACCGTTTCGGCTCGGTGCGGTGTCCGATGACGACTGACCTACCGACGAGGAACCAAGCCGACGAAGCCGTAGGCAACCACCGAATCGCTTGGGGCTTGAAGCTCTTGACCGCATACGTTCGTGGCGTGTTGCGTGGGCCGTGTGTCCACGGCCGCTACGAACCGCATTGGGCACCGATGGATGAGCAACAGATCGAGACGGTGACGATTACTGCGGAGAAACGGTGCGACCCGTGGGGGAACAAGTGAAATTCATCTCGCTGTTCGCCGGCATCGGCGGCATCGACCTCGGACTCGAGACAGCGGGGATGGAATGCGTCGCACAAGTTGAAAACGACCCCTGGTGCAACCTCATCCTCCAGAAACACTGGCCTGATGTACCACGGTTCGGTAACATAGAAGACATCGAACACGGAGACCTACCAGATGCCGACCTCATCGCCGGAGGATTCCCCTGCCAACCCGTCAGCGCCGCAGGGAAACGAGAAGCCCAAAACGACCCCAGATGGCTCTGGCCCCAATACGCTCGAATCATACGCATGGTGGGACCCCGATACGTGCTCGTGGAAAACGTCCCAGGTCTCGCTACTGCCGGAATGGGAGACGTACTCGGAGACCTGGCCACGGCAGGGTATGACACGGAATGGCAAAGCATACCAGCGGCAGCGGTTGGTGCCCCCCATCTCCGGTGGCGGATCTTCATTGTGGCCTACCCCAGTAGCACAAGACGACCAGAAAACACCAGAAGCACACATGGCCATGAAACAGAGGATGCCCGGCGGACCGAGACAGAAACCCACCTCGCTGACCGTGGTAGTGAAGGGCGTCGAGAGGGGACTGTGGCCGACCCCGACAGTAGCCGACAGCCGGTCCACGCGGAACGCGACAGTGAGGAACCGGGAGTCGGAGGGTCATCCGGGGACGACGTTGACGGACGCGGTGGAGATGTGGCCGACACCGACTTCGAGCGACGGGACCGGGGGACCGGGTTCGTCTGGCCGCGACGGTGGCCCCAATCTGCGTACAGCGACTGGTGGGCAGTTGAACCCGATGTGGGTCGAGTGGCTTATGGGGTTCCCCGCAGGGTGGACCGACTTAGAGGACTCGGAAACGCCGTCGTCCCCCAAGTAGCCCGATACATCGGACAACTGATCCTCGACCACCACCAGGAGACCCAGTGAAACAACAATACGCCGTCTACTACCGGACCGTCGGGATGACCGAGAAAAACGAACCGGGGTGGAAAAGAACCGACATCCTAGCCGACAGCCCCATCCTCGCTGCCCGACAGTTCCTCGAGAACAAAGCACCCACGTTGATCCACTACCTTAGGGTGTACCCCGCAGCGGAAGGATGGGCATGGAAAGTCGACCACCGATCTGTTCTCCGTCCCCGCCACATCCCGCACGATGCGGAAGATCTCGGTTGATCCGCCTACGGCTGCTAAAATACCCCGCCCGTGTCTGACTACAGCCTCCTCAAACAAGCGCTCGACGCCATGCGAGCCCTACCACCGCAGGAACGGACAGAGGAGAAAGCCTACGAGATCACCCAACGGTACGCCACCGACGACATCCTCCACGTCTACATCTACGACGAACTCCAACGATACGTAGAACAACACCCCGACCAGACCCTCACAGACGACCTCATCCCGCACATCCAACCGATCGACTGGACAAAACTCGCCGAACACGACTACCAAATCGAATGGCTCGTCGAACCCCTCCTCCCCAAAGGCCGGCTAGTCGCCCTATACGCCCAAGGCAAAGCCGGCAAAAGCCTACTCTGCCTCGAGATAGCCGCCGCCGTCGCTACCGGGAACCGGACCCTAGACCAACCGCCCGGCGAACCGCAAGATGTGGTGTATCTGGATTATGAGATGACTCCGGAGGATCTCCAAGAAAGGCTCGAAACCTTCGGCTACAACCCCGCAGTGTTCCGCAAATTCCACTACTACCAACTGCCAGACCTCGCCCCATTAGACACGGAGGAAGGTGGCGACCAGTTGGAGGCGATCGCTCAACGTCACCGCCCCGCCCTGGTGATCCTCGACACCGTCGCACGGGTCGTCGAAGGAGAAGAAAACTCAGCAGACACCTACAAAGCCCTATACCGCAACAGCCTCCAACGGCTCAAAGCCCGCGGCATCACCGTCATCCGTCTCGACCACGCTGGGAAGAACGCTAGGCGGGGTCAGCGTGGGTCGTCGGCGAAGAACGATGACGCCGATGTGGTGTGGGAGCTCACCAAACAAGACGAAGTCTCATTGATCCTGAAAGCCACCCGTCGGCGGATGTCGTGGGTGCCGGAGCTCGTCAACCTCAAACGGCTCGAGGACCAAGAAATCCTCCGCCACGTCACCGACCGGGTCGTCCTCACCAGTAAACAACAGATGATCCTCATGGAATTCCTCTCCAGAGGCGTACCAGCCGATATGCCCATTAGGGGTATTAGGAAGTTCCTCGGGAAATCGTACGCCAACACCGACGTCTCCGCAGTACAGAAGTACCGCCGGCAACAAGCAGGAGACACCCCCAACCTCCCTCCCCCTAACCCGCAGGAGCCACAGGACAGTACCTCC